>JACCDH010719023.1_pt1 | contig 23008 bp, 19 predicted proteins | sample 7442481 | NCBI WGS metagenome assembly JACCDH01 (sample SAMN15323433, study PRJNA562643) | freshwater metagenome | isolation source: river surface water | place: USA:Blue River Watershed | collected 2017-08-15
TCGATGCCCGAGATTTCAGCGATTTGCTGGGCTGCTTGCTTGGCGATTTCAAAGGGATTAGCTTGCGCGTCATTGAGCGGATTTACCATGAAAATCAGTCTAGCTAACCCAAGCGGTGCCACAACTACGCCAGAATGTCAGGGTGAGCTCAAACTCAATACAACACAGAATTGTCATTATCGGCGGCGGCCCAGGTGGATACGAAGCGGCTAGAGCTGCCCGGCAACTCGGTGCCGAAGTGGTTCTTGTCGAGGAGTCCGGCATCGGTGGCAACGCAGTGCTAACCGATGTGGTCCCTTCAAAGACCCTGATTGCAACAGCCGAAGCAGCACAGCGCGTTGCGCTTGCTCAGACTCTCGGTGTGAACTTCTCGCTTGAGGGCAAGGAAGTCCACCCCAGGGTTGAGGTGGACATGGCGGCCGTGAACAAGCGCCTGCTGGCCTTGGCTAAGAGTCAGTCTGAGGACATGCTCACCACCTTGAAAGAGGAGGGTGTTCGAATCATCTCTGGTCGCGGACGGCTAGATGGCAATCACCACGTCATTGTTGAGCCAACTCTGGGTGGTGAAGCAGAGCGGATTGAGGCTAAGACCATCATCGTTGCAACCGGTGCTCACCCTAGAGAGCTTCCAAATGCCCAGCCAGATGGTGAGCGAATTCTCACCTGGAAGCAGCTCTATGAGATGGATGAGCTTCCCGAGCACATGATCGTTGTCGGATCCGGCGTTACCGGAGCCGAGTTTGCCTCTGCATACCTCGACCTTGGCAGCAAGGTCACACTGATTTCCTCGCGCGACAAAGTTCTCCCTGGAAACGATGCCGATGCTGCCGAATTGATCGAGAGTGTTTTCCGACGCCGAGGTATGCAGATTTTGAACCAATCCCGTGCCGAGAAAGTCGAGCGCACCAAAACTGGTGTGAGGGTGACTCTTGCAACCGGTGAAGTTGTCGAGGGTTCGCACTGCCTCATGGCGGTTGGTGCGATTCCAAACACCGCAGGCCTGGGGCTAGAGGAGGCTGGAATTCGCTTGACCGAGTCCGGTCACATAATTGTGAATAAGGTCGCTCGAACCTCCAGAGCCAACGTCTACGCGGTCGGAGATTGCTCTACTGCGCTACCCCTGGCATCCGTGAGCGCGATGCAGGGTCGCACTGCCGTCTACCACACGATGGGTGATGTTGCTGCTCCGACCAGATTGCGCAACGTTGCCTCCAACGTCTTCACCTCTCCCGAGATTGCTTCGGTTGGCTGGTCACAGGCTGAAATTGAGCAGGGCTTGGTACGTGGCGAAATCGAAAAGGTCATGCTCGAGGTGAACCCAAGGGCAAAGATGCAAGGTATTCGTGAGGGATTCATAAAGCTCTACGCCTCAGTTGGCTCGGGAACCGTAATCGGAGGTGTCGTGGTTGCACCGCGAGCATCCGATTTGATTTATCCGATTGCAATGGCGGTTGAGAACAGACTCACGGTCGACCAGTTGGCTAGAACCTACACCGTCTACCCATCGCTATCTGGTTCGATCGCAGAAGCTGCATCAGCCCTGCACCAACCAATCGACTAGTCGACGATATCTAAGATTCTGGTGCCAGCCGAAATGGTTGTGCCAGCCTCAACATTTATCGAACTGACCTTGCCGGCGCGGTGAGCGGTTAGCGGCTGTTCCATCTTCATGGCCTCCAGAACCACCACTAGGTCACCTTCTGCAACCTCTTGACCTTCGGTCACCGCGATTTTCACGACTGTTGACTGCATCGGAGCGGTGAGGCTGTTGCCCTTGGCTCCGGTGTGGGTGGAGGCAGATGCGCTCTTGGCACGTTTTGGTGCGTGACCTGCGGCTGATCCGATTTCACCCACCAACAGGCGTTTTGGAACCGATACCTCTAGTCGCTTTCCTGCAACCTCAACCACGATTTCGTGTCTTGGCTCGGTCTCAGCCAAATCTTCGGCCTGACCGCTCCAGGCTGGGATCTGGTTATCCCACTCGGTTTCAATCCAGCGGGTAAAGACCTTGAAATCTCCGGTGGGTGCCGTGAATGCAGGGTGGGAGACAATCTCGCGGTGAAACGGCAGCACGGTCGGTAGACCTAGAACCTGCATCTCAGCAAGCGCTCGTCTAGAGCGCTCGAGAGCCTGCTCTCTGGTGTCACCGGTCACGATTAGCTTGGCCATCATCGAGTCAAAGTTGCCGCTGATGACATCGCCTGAAACTACCCCGGAGTCAACTCGAACACCCGGACCACTGGGTGCCTGAAATAGGTGAACCGGTCCAGGAGCTGGCAGGAAGTTGCGTCCAGGATCCTCTCCATTGATTCGGAATTCAAAACTGTGGCCACGAACCTCTGGATCTGAGTACTCGATCTTCTCGCCCTGAGCAATTCTGAACTGCTCACGGACTAGGTCAAGACCAGTCACCTCTTCAGAAACCGGGTGCTCCACCTGTAGGCGAGTGTTCACCTCTAGGAAGGAGATGGTGCCGTCCTGAGCAACTAGGAACTCACAGGTTCCAGCACCCTGGTAGCCAACTTCCTTGAGGATGGCCTTTGAAGACTCGTAGAGACGTTGGTTTTGATCCGCAGTCAGGAATGGAGCAGGAGCTTCCTCGACTAGCTTCTGGTGTCTGCGCTGCAGCGAGCAGTCTCTTGTCGAGACCACTACGACATTGCCGTAGGCGTCTGCCAAACACTGAGTCTCAACGTGTCTTGGCTTGTCTAGGTACTTTTCGATAAAGCACTCACCGCGACCAAAGGCGGCAATCGCTTCGCGGGTAGCGGATTCAAATAGCTCTTTGATTTCGGAGCGCTCGCGCACGATTTTGATGCCGCGACCACCGCCGCCATAGGCGGCCTTGATGGCCACAGGTAGTCCATACTTCTCAACGAACTCCTCGACCTCTGCAACACTCTCAACCGGGTTGATGGTTCCGGGGGCAAGTGGAGCACCAACCTTTTCAGCAACCTTGCGAGCGGAAACCTTGTCTCCAAGCTGCTCGATAGCGGCCGGTGGTGGTCCAACCCAAATCAAACCTGCGTCGATCACTGCCCTAGCAAAGTCTGCGTTCTCAGAGAGGAATCCATAACCGGGGTGAACCGCATTCGCTCCGCTGCGCTTTGCAACCTTGATGAGTTTTTCGATTACGAGGTAGGTCTCCGCTGCGGTGACACCAGATAGTGCGTATGCCTCGTCGGCGAGCTTGACGTGTTGAGCGTCGCGATCACCGTCGGCATAGACAGCAACAGTCAGGATTCCTGAGTCCTTGGCGGCGCGAATAATGCGAATTGCGATTTCGCCGCGGTTGGCGATCAGTAGTTTCTCAATGCGGCGAAAGCTCATAATCCGATAGCTTATTGGCGATTTCTCGGGTTATTTTGGCGGCTAGCCACAAAAAAACTGGCGTTTTGTTTGGATTAGCTCCAAAGGTCCAAATACTCGTGCCCTAGTTCGGTGACCATTTGGCGAAGCCCGACCAGCGATAATCCCACCACTGTGTGGTAGTCGCCCTCAATCCGCTCAACAAAAGCCCCGCCAAGTCCATCGATGGTGAAGGCTCCAGCCACGTTCAGTGGCTCCCCGGTTAGCACGTACTTCTCGATCTGGGAGTCGCTGAGATTTGCAAAGTGAACCTTGGTTTGGGTAACCAGGGTCGTGCCCTTCGAGCTCGAGGTGTCGATCAGGTGGTGACCGGAGTGCAATACCCCAGACTTTCCGCGCATCTTGATCCAGCGAGAGATAGCGACATCTTTCACCAGCGGTTTTCCTAAAACCTCACCTTCAAATTCGAGCGCGCTGTCGCAGCCCAAGACAAGCGAGTTCTCAAACTGCGAGCTAACGGCTTCAGCCTTGGCTTTGGCGAGCATGCCGGTTAGTTCCCCGGCGCTCTGGGGCTTGAGTAATTCCACCATGGCGTCTTCATCGACTCCGGGGGCAATCGTCTCAAAGTTGATACCGGCATCGCTCAGCAGCTTTCTGCGAGCGGGCGATGTTGAGGCAAGCACTAGTTTTTGCACATTCCCAAGGTTAGCTGTGGAACACTTGGCAGGTGATTCTGGAATTAGAAATTGAGCGCGTGGCGCACGGCGGTATTTTCGTAGCGAGACACGAGGGCAAGGTTGTCTTCGTCGACGATGCCATCGATGGTGAGCGAGTCAAGGCTCAGGTCTATCAGGATCAGGGGAGTTTTTTGAGGGCCAAGACCATAGAGGTCTTAGAACCCAGCAAGCACCGCGTCAAGCACTTCTGGAAGGCTGCCTCCCAAGGGGCTGGCGGTGCTGAGTTTGGGCACATCGCACTCGAGCATCAGCGCACTTTGAAGTCTCAGGTGCTAACCGAGGCGCTTGAGCGCATGGCCGGGATTGAGAAATCGGTTGAAGTGCAAGCCATGCCATCGGATGCCGATCGGGGTGGATTGCACTATCGAACCAGGGTTCAACTCAATGTTGACGCAGGGGGCACAGCGGGACCAAGTCGTATCCGAAGCAACGAAATTGTCTTCACCAAGGATCTCCCCCTTGCGGTTCAGGAGATCGAAGAGCTGGGATTGCAGCTCAAAAACTGGTCTGGAGTTGAGAAGATTTCCATCGCCGCTAGCTCCACTGGGGATTTGCAGTGGCTGGTTGATAAAAAGGTCAATGGTTCTGAGCGACTGGTTGAGCGCGTGGCAGATCGCACTTTCCGCCTCAGCACTGGAGCATTTTGGCAGGTCCACACCGATGCTCCAGCTGCCTTGACCGCAGCGGTTATCAAAGCGGTGCGGTCGGTTGGATTCAACCCGGAAAAGCAAAACCTTGACCTTTATGCCGGTGCGGGATTGTTCAGCGCAACAATTGCCCAAGCATTTGGCGGCGCTCGCTTCTTGGCGGTTGAAAACAACAAGCAGGCTGTCTCAGATGGCGAGAAGAGTGCGCGTGATTTGAATGACTTGAAATTCGAGAAGTTCGATGTGTTGGAATTTCTAAAGCGGACCAAGCCCGGTTACGACACCGTGATCATGGATCCACCTCGATCTGGAGCAGCCGGCAAGGTGATTTCTGCGCTCACCAAACTCGAGCCTCGCAACATCGTCTATGTTGCCTGTGACCCGGTGGCTCTCGCTCGCGATCTCAAGCAACTATTTGCCGCAGGTTACCAACTAAGGGGACTGGAAAGCTTCGACATCTTCCCCCACACGCACCACTTTGAGTGCGTTGCAACTCTTAGTCGGGAGTAGCCTTATTTCTCATGGACCCAGTACGAGTAGCAATAGTCGATGACCATGAAGCGGTGCGCCTTGGATTTGCCGGAGTGTGCCAAGAGTTCAATTTTGAACTGATGGGCTCTGCTCCCACCGTGCCTGAACTGTTGGCACAAATTGAGGGCAAGGATGTCGAGGTTGTGGTTACCGACCTCTCACTGGCTGATGGGTCTTTGGTCTCAGAAAACGTAGAGCAGTTAGTTGAGGCCGGTCCGGCAGTCTTGATTTTTTCAATCGCAGACAAGCCATCTCTCATGCGCGCCGCACTCAGGGCAGGCGCGACCGCGATCGTGCCAAAGTCTCAGCCCATGGCAGAGCTTGCCGAGGCTATTCGCCTAGCAGCCAAGGGTGTAATCATCAACAACCCGGAGACCTCGGCCATGATCGACGCCGATCTACTCTTCAAAGAGGCCAAGCTTTCAATTCGCGAGCGTGAGGTGCTATCGCTTTACGCCTCCGGCATGAGCTTGAAGCAGGTTGCCTACGAGCTTCAAATCAAGCAGTCCAGTGCCAAAGAGCACATCGATCGAGTCCGCGTGAAGTATGCAAGATTAGGTCGTGAGGCTGCGACCAAGGTTGATCTTTTCAAGCGTGCTGTTGAGGATGGGATTCTCTCTGGAGAAATGCTCTAGTGAACACCCAGCTCTCCTCTGCTGCCAGTTCCAAACTTGAGCAGCTGATCAGGAGACTGTTCGCACTCACCATCACCTTGGCAAGTGTCGAAACCTTTGCCAACGCTTTTGGTCAGTTTGAGTTTCTGACTCTCTACGGTCAGGCCACGGTCTGGGTGCTACTTGTGACAGTGATGGCGATCATCGCCAGTACCTGGTCCCGAATTGGTTCGGATCGATTTCTGTACGCCTACGGCGCACTCTCTTTTCTCTACATGGTGAGCTGGCCGCTGGCGATTACGGATCCTGCCCTGCTCCCATCCGAATTCCAACCTTGGATCTGGTGGGTAATCGGCATGGGCGTGGTCGCGATGGGAGTTGTCGCCAGACCATGGATCTCGCTGCTGTATTTGTTTTTGACAACCGTGATCTGGTTCTTCCTAAACACCTCTTATTACGGCGGTGGTGCCGATCCGATTGTGACCTTGCAAGATTCGACCTACATCTTCTTGTTTGGTGGCACGATTCTGGGTCTGTTCATCTTGGTTCGTGACTCGGTCAAGAAGGTGGACCTCGCAAACTCGGCCGTGATTCAGGCTGCGGTGTCTCAAGCATCGACGGATGCAACAGAGCGTGAGCGTCAGCGCATCGATGCACTGGTTCACGACCGAGTGTTGAACACTCTCCTATTGGCAGCTAAGGCAAAATCCAAAGAAGACGAGCAGTCAGCCGCGAAGCTGGCCCGAGAAGCAATCGCTTCGCTGCGGCAGGCCCAAAAAGATCCCGATGTCTCTGCCACCGTGACTCAGCTTGGTTTGTTCCGAGCACTCAAGCGCGTAGCTGAGCAGATGAACCCAAAGATTGAGGTCGACATTCTCTCTGGTGGCACCGAACCAATCCCGCAACAGGTTGCTCAAGCGCTCACCGAGGCAACCATCCAGGCAATTGACAATGCAGGCCGACACTCCAAGGCAGATTCAATTCGATTGAGCCTGCGATCTCTTGAACGAAATGGTGTTCGAATTGAACTGTCAGACAACGGAGTCGGCTTCCGACTTGATCGCATTCCCAGAGATCGAATCGGCGTAAAGACAAGCATCTTCGCGAGGCTAGAGGCGGTCCGCGGTAGAGCTAGCGTGAAGTCAGCCCCGGGTGAGGGAACCACGGTTTCATTGGAGTGGACCGCATGATTCAGATTCCTCGTCTTGCGCTCAGCCTTTTCACCCTAGCCTTTGGTTTTTACCACGCCATCTTGGGTCTGACCAACATAGGCGCATACAGTGATGCCGGCTATGCCCTGATCGCAATTGCTATCTACCTGGCTGCCCTCGTCGCGGCGGTGGCATCAATGCCCGGACTTCGCCTCAAGAACGTGGTGGCGTGGTGGGTTTTGATTGCGTGTTTGTTTGTGCCACTTTTCATGTCGGCTGCGATTTACCCGAATGCCACCTATGGCTACACCACCTGGCACGTCTCCGGAGTCGCCACGATTATGGCAATTGTTGCGGTGCGACAGCATCCATTCATCGCCTGGAGTGGAACGCTGTTCTTGATCGTGCAGACGCTCATCTGGGGTGGTCTTGACGTTGCCTTCAGCTCGGGAGTGGTTGGCGCATTTTTGCTCGTGCTAGCTGCCCAAGCAACCGCAACGCTTTTGGCTCGCTCTGCTGACGCGGCACAAGAGTTTTTGGAGCAGGCGGTGGCAACTGAGGCCGCCACCGCTGCAACGTCAGCTGCTCGACAAGAACGCCAAGCTCGAATTCAAGAGACACTCGCCGAATCCCTGCCGCTTCTTGAATTAATTGCCAAGCGACGCGGCAAGCTCTCAGTCAAAGACCGCATGGAAGCGGTTTTGAAAGAACATGAACTTCGGGATCAAATCCGAGGTCGAGCACTTATGCATTCTGACTTAATTCGGGCAGCTCGGGCTGCCAGGTCTCGAGGTGTTGAAGTGCAGCTTTTAGATGACGGCGGTTTTGATGAGTTGGCGCAACCTGAGATTGACAAGATTTTGAAACGAGTGGCGCGAGAGCTCAACAAGGTGACTACGGGCAAAGTTGTGATCAGGGCTTCAGCCGGTGAGAGTTGGCGCCTAACGATGGCTGCACTTCGCAAGGATGCGGATCGGCCTGATTTATTTTTGAGGCTCTAATTCTTGAGGGCTTAAAGGTGTAAGGGGCGGATTTCTCCGCCCCACACCCCAGCGATCCAATTGGATCGAGGACCAGGCACCCTTACTGCCTTCGCGGTCCTTAGAAAAAGCTATTGACATTGCCATTGGGCTGCGAGCCAAAAACGGACATTTTTATCCCCTTCTTTGGGGGACAGTTATTTACCGAGCCAGCTTCCCCAGCCGCCGGAAAGCTGACCACGAAGCTGCTCTTGCGAACGGTGCCACGAGGTTTTTGGGGGACGAAGCGCGATTCTTCCCAAACGCCTTGACTCCAAGATGGCTGCCTCAACCACCGCAAGGGCAGCAGCTTGCTCCTCGGCATCCCCGCCTTTGACGTGGATGAGGGCCTGGATCTCTTCCGGGGTGTACTGCTGCATTAGAGCGGAATGTTTCCGTGCTTTTTAGGAGGAAGGCTGGCGCGCTTGGTCTTGAGGGCACGCAGTGAGCGAATGATCGCGGTCCTGGTTTGGGAGGGCTCGATAATGCCATCGAGCTCGCCGCGCTCGGCCGCTAAGAACGGGCTTGCCACGTTGTAGGTGTATTCCTTGGCCAGCTGGTCCCTCACCTTGGCAATGTCGAGACCCTGCTCCTGGGCTTCCTTGATTTTGTCGCGGAACAAAATGTTTACTGCCCCCTGGCCTCCCATGACGGCAATCTCAGCAGTTGGCCAGGCCAGGTTGATGTCCGCACCCAGCTGCTTTGAACCCATAACGATGTAGGCACCGCCGTATGCCTTGCGCGTGATGACTGTGACTAAAGGCACGGTGGCTTCGGCATATGCATAGAGCAGTTTGGCTCCTCTACGAATTACTCCGGCCCACTCCTGGTCGGTGCCTGGGAGGTAACCCGGGACATCCACCAGGGTCAAAATCGGGATCGAGAAGGCGTCGCAGAAGCGAACGAATCTGGCGGCCTTTTCGCCGGCATCGATGTTGAGGGTTCCAGCCATCTGCTGCGGCTGGTTCGCCACGATGCCCACGCTTGCACCATCAACTCGAGCAAAACCAATCAGAATGTTTGGTGCGAAGAGCGGCTGCACCTCTAAGAACTCACCCTCATCAACCAGGGCCTCGATGATCGTCTTCATGTCGTAGGGCTGGTTCGGAGAGTCCGGAATGATGCTGTCAAGCTTCTTGTCAGCCTCGGTGATTTCAAGCTCAGACTCAGATTGGTAAACCACGCTCTCGCTGAGGTTGTTCTCTGGGAGATAACCCACGAGTGATTTCACGTAGTCGATTGCGTCGGCTTCATCATCAGCTAGGTAGTGGGCAACACCTGAGGTCTCATTGTGGGCTCTTGCTCCGCCAAGCTCCTCCATGCCAACGTCTTCGCCGGTGACAGTCTTGATGACATCCGGGCCAGTGACGAACATGTTTGAGGTCTTATCAACCATGATCACGAAGTCGGTCAGAGCAGGGGAGTAGACCGCGCCACCTGCTGCTGGGCCCATGATGATTGAAATCTGCGGGATAACACCCGATGCCATGGTGTTGAGCTTGAAAATCTCACCGTATTTGCCCAGGGCGATGACACCCTCCTGAATTCGAGCGCCACCCGAATCCAAGATTCCAATCAGCGGGACGCCGGTCTTGATGGCGTGCTGCATGACCTTGATGATCTTGTTTCCAGCGGCCTCACCAAGTGAGCCACCAAAGATGGTGAAGTCTTGGGAGAAGACTGCAACCTGGCGACCGTGAATGGTTCCCACTCCGGTAATGACGGAGTCGCCGTAGGGGCGCTTGGCATCCATGCCAAATGCCGTGGAGCGGTGACGAACAAACTCATCGAACTCAACAAAGGAGCCTTCGTCTAAGAGCATTGCAATTCGCTCGCGAGCAGTGAGCTTGCCCTTAGCGTGCTGCTTTTCGATGGCAGCCAAACCAGCCGCGGTAACCGCTTCGTTGTAGCGGGCGCGGTAATCCTCAAGCTTCCCTGAGGTGGTTGAAAGATCTGGGCTCTGTGACACGTCTGCTCCTCGTTGCTCGCCTACTTTATCGGGGCGAGAGCGCACCGCTTTTTAGCACTAGCTACAAGTAAATCTCAGATTCGTTGTGAATCCCTACAACACTCTGAATTCCGCTAGCGTTTTGGTGTGCTCACAAAATCCCAACTGGCGGTACCTAGGCTCGATTTTTTTGAATCTATCGACTCGACCAATCTCGCTCTCGAGCGCGCCGACAGGTCGGTGTTGGATGACTTCTCCGCCTTCGTTGCGGCCAGCCAAACTGCCGGCCAGGGTCGGCTCGGAAGAACCTGGGTTTCTGAGCCTGGCAGCTCAATCTCACTGTCGCTATTGCTTAGACCTAAGACCCAGGAGCAAAAGGGTTGGCTGACTTTGATGATGGCGACTGCCGTTCGAGCAACCATCGCCCTATTCGCAGCTGACTCCAACCCCAAAATCAAGTGGCCGAATGATGTTTTGGTTGGTGAGAAGAAGCTTTCCGGCATCCTGGCCAAGGCGGTGGGGGGCGATGTGATTTTGGGTGTTGGTCTGAATCTAAAGAAGCAAGCCGAAGCACCAGAGAATGCAACCGCCCTCGAGGAAGCTGGTTCGGTCGCCAGTTTTGACGATGTGCTCTTTGAGCTACTGACGCAGTTCCGCGCCCGCTACGCAAAGTTTCAATCCGATGCAACCTGGGCTGTAGCTAACACAGCTGAAGAATTTCGTCAGCACTCCAGCACCCTTGGCACCGAGGTGATGGCGTTGCTTCCATCAGGTGAGCAGATTCGGGGAAGAGCGATTGATATCGACGCCTCGGGAAATCTGATTATTCAGGCTGATGCAAAACACGTAATTTCGGCCGCCGACATCATTCATCTGAGAAACTAGGGGTTCCCAAGGAGGTTATGTGCCGGTAGTTGGTGTGATTGGTGGCGGACAGCTTGCCCGCATGATGCACCCTGCTGCCATCAACCTCGGCATTGAGCTGCGAGTCTTCACTGAGTCTGAGGACTCCAGTGCACACCAAGCCGCGTATCGAGTTGGCGACTATTTGAACTACAAAAATCTTGAAGAGTTTTCTCAAGGTTTAGATGCTCTCACCTTTGATCACGAGCATGTGCCAACAGAGTTGCTTCGCAAGCTTGAAGACCTTGGAGTTGCGGTCAGGCCCTCAGCTTCGGCCCTGATTCACGCTCAAAACAAGCTGGTAATGCGCGAAAAATTAGCTCAGCTTGGGTTACCGATGCCCGCATGGAGGAGAGCTTCAAGCCCGGAAGAGGTCAACCAGTTTCTTGTCGAACACGGCCCAAAGATCGTGGTCAAGACGCCAATTGGTGGTTATGACGGCAAGGGTGTTCGAGTGATCTCGGCAGTCGGTGAAATCGAGGATTGGTTGGCTGATCTGGACCGCTACGGAGGCGCACTGCTGCTTGAGCAAAAGGTCGACTTTGTATCAGAGTGCGCGCAGCTCTCGGCACGCTCAGCAACCGGTGAATTCAAGCTTTGGCCACTTGCCAGCACCTATCAAAAAGATGGCGTTTGCTCTGAGGTCGTCGCACCATTTGGCTCCGCCGCTCTCCAAGCCAGCGCGGCTGAAATCGCAGAGCGAATCAGCGAGGGCTTGGGAGTGGTTGGTGTTCTGGCAGTTGAAATGTTCATCACATCCATGGGTGATTTAGTAATCAACGAGCTGGCAATGCGCCCGCACAACTCAGGCCACTTCACGCAGGACGGTTGCGTTACATCGCAGTTTGAACAGCATCTGCGGGCAGTTTTAGGTTGGCCCCTCGGAGACACCTCAATGAGTGCTGAAGTTGCAGTGATGGTGAATCTACTGGGCGTTGATCAGGAGAATAATCTGGTCGACTACTTCCCAGCCGCCATGCAAAGGTTTCCCAAGATCAAGCTCCACAGCTATCAAAAGCAACCAAGATCAGGTCGCAAGATGGGTCACCTGAACTTGGTGGGGTCAGATGCAGCGGAGCTTTTGACTCAGGCTCGTAATGCAAGGGATTTGATTTACAACAGAGGCCAGGAGGTCTAAGTGACAAAAGTCGCAATCGTTATGGGTTCTGACTCCGACTGGAGAGTCATGGAGGCAGCCCACACGCAGTTGGCAGAGTTTGGCATTTCGGCCGAGGTGCAGGTACTAAGCGCCCACCGCACTCCCGAGCAGATGCTCAGTTGGGGATCCGGGGCAGCAGCGCAGGGCTTTAGTGTGATCATCGCCGGTGCAGGTGGAGCTGCACACCTACCGGGCATGATTGCCTCGGTTACCTCACTCCCGGTCATAGGGGTTCCAGTGTCACTGGGGAAACTTGATGGAATGGACTCCCTGCTGTCGATTGTTCAAATGCCAGCAGGGGTGCCAGTTGCGACCGTTTCAATTGATGGAGCCAAGAACGCTGCGCTGTTGGCTTTGAGAATCCTCGGTGCGAGCGATGCAGCCCTTCGCGAGAAGCTTGATCAGTATCGTGAATCGCTCAAGGACATCGTGGCTCAGAAGAACTCAGATCTTCGATCTCGCCTGCAATAATCGCGAACCGCTGGGTTTTTGGAGCCAATTCCAAGCTTCTCAACCTAGGGTTGAAGCTGGCCGGAGGTGAGCTTTGACTAAGTTTTTTGCGTTTCTAACTCTTTCAGCCAGTGCTGTGTTGCTCACCGGTTGTTCTTTGTTCTATCCCAACTGGGGCGCTACCTCACTGCCTGAGGAACCTTCTAGCGAACCCACTTCATCTGAGACCGCCACCGAGACCCCCTCTGAGACTGAAGACCCTGATGAGACTCAGACCGCAGAACCTGAACCAACCGAGACTGAAACTCAGAAACCAGAGCCCAAGAAGACTGGCGTCGAAATCATCATGGCGGTCGCGGAACCTGATTTTGGTGTCTTGACCGTGGTGGCGCGCATGCCATCGGTTATCGACACAGGTGGCACCTGCACGGTTCGCTACCAGTCTGGAAACTTCGACAAGAAGTTCAACGTGAAGGCGGAGCCATCCGCTGACTACACCCAGTGTCACCCCATCGAAATCCCCCTCAAAGACCTAGTAGCGGGGGAGGGGATTGTCACCGTCAGCTACTCCTCGGATAACTATGTCGGCACTTCGGCAGCTAGCTCGGTGGTGATCCCTTAGTGCGTAAGCTCCTCGGACTTATCGCCTCAGCAACGCTCGTTGCTGTTGGCTTTATTGCCATGCCGGTGGCCACTGCGCCAGCCCAGGCAGCACCCCCGGGGAGCGCTTTTGATCCGGGCCTAATCATCTCCGACAGCGTGTTTTACGACTTTGGTTCGATGACCCTCAAGCAGGTCGAAAGCTTTCTTGATTCTCGGGTCAGTAGCTGTCGTGCCACCGATCCGGCAATTGATTGTCTAAAGAACTACAAGACCAGCATTCCCGAGACCCCTGCGACTGCACCCAAGGAAGTCGGTCCATGCAAAGCCATACCAGCCAAGGCCAACGCCTCCGCCGCTGAGGTCATCTATGCGATCTCTCAAGCCTGCGGCATTAGCCCCAAGGTTTTGATCGTCACTTTGCAAAAAGAGCAGGGTCTTGTCACCTCGACCAAGCCAACTGAATACATGTATCGCGCGGCTATGGGGTTTGGCTGCCCTGATTCCGATCCAGGTATCTGTGGAAAGGTCTATGTCGGTCTTTTCAACCAGCTTTATCGAGCAGCCAAGCAGTTCCGCTGGTATGGAAATCCAGATGGCTCATTCACCTATTGGAAGCCCGGTCGCACCATTTCGATGCGCTACAACCCAAAGGCTTCGTGTGGGTCAACCACTTTCCCTCTGAAATCTCAGGCAACAGCCAATCTCTACTACTACACGCCATACACCCCGAATAAAGCGGCACTTGCAAATCTCTATGGCACGGGAGACAGCTGCAGCGCTTATGGAAACCGCAACTTCTGGCGCTTTTACCACGACTGGTTTGGATCACCCATCGGCGGTGGCTATCTTCTGAAGGCCGAGGGTAGCGAAACCTTCTTGATCGTTGACAACCAGAAGTATTTGGTTACCGACCCCCGGCTTTTAGAAAACCTGGCTCCGCTTGGGCCGCTGGGCACTATCTCCCAGGCATACCTGGATAGCTTCACCACCGCCGGGGAAATGCGCCAGCTGGTCAAAAACCGTGAGACCCAAGAGATTTACCTGCTGGTTGATGGCTTGCGTTACTCGGTCGATTGCAACATCGCCACCCAGTATGGTTTGAACTGCGACAGCGCTATCCCACTCACCTCAGCGCAAATAAATGTCTTCATAAGTGGCGGCAACCTCACTCGTGTGATTCAGACCGACTCGGTCCGGTATTGGATTGAGGGTGGTAGCTATCGTGCAGTGGTCGGAGATCTCGCACTCCGCGCAGTTGGTGGCGAGGCGCTTCCAGTTACAAAACTCGACGTTCGAAAGATCATCGGCCTGAGCTCGGGTGCTCCGCTTGCCTCAGACCTCGTGCTCTTCGGAGTTGCATCTAGCTCTGATCTAGCCATGGTTTACCAGGGCACCGCATACCGCTTTGGCTCCAACCTGGTTTCCACCCTGCCGCTCAAGACATGGTTTGAATCAACCAGTGTCTCCCTTGAGATTTCTGCACTAGGAGCTTCGAGTGAGACAAAGCTGGTGCGCGGCTTTGTATCTGACAGCGCGGGGTCCACCTTCGTACTCACATCCATGGGCAAGTTGCTGGTCGCCGACGCTTCAAACTGGACCGGCGCGGTGTTGCAATTGCCAGATGATGCTTTGAGAAAAATCCCCGATGCCTCCGGAGTCCTTGCCGCTCCCGCCGTTGTGACTTCCAAGGGAAACAAGCTCAGCTACTTTGTAAATGCGGCAGGTCGCAGCACTATTCAAACGACCGCGATGCGAACCGAGTTCTTGGAGCTACTGGGTCAGGCCAAACCGATTGAACTCCCAATGGCTGCCATCAACTCCATCACTAATTCGGGCAATGCGTTTGCCCCCGGTGTGTTGGTCCGATCGAATAGCTCATCTCAGTTGTTCTTGGTTGATGATCTAGGCCGCAAGGTGCGCATGATTTCACCAGCCCAAGCCAGCGCTCAAATCAAGGCTCCGACCTTTGTGATTGAAAAGTCGGACCTCGATCGACTCACAACTCGCACTGGTTTCAACACCATAAAGGTCAGTTGTTCCGGCGCTGGGTACCTTCTGGATAACGGAACGCTTTACCCAATCTCTGCTGCAGCCCTTGACGAGTTCCCGGGCAAGGCATACCCACTAGCTGTATCGACCTGCGCCTCGTTCAAGATTGGTAAGCCAGTGGGGCAATTCATGCGTGATGCATCCGGCAAGTTGTTCCTGATCGAGGATGGCAAAAAGCGCAGAATTGCAAACTGGACTCAGTTTGCCGCACTCAGAGGCGACGCTCCCGGTTTGATTCAAGCCAGCGACTTCTTTGCCGGAATGATCCCAGATGGTGCCAAGGCTGGTGCGACCGCAGTCCTGGCCTCAAACTCCGACATTCCAAGCGCAGAGTTTGAAGGCTTCCAGTTTGGGGGAGTGATTCCGACCCCTACCCCAACTCCTAAACCAACGATAACGCCAACCCCCAAGCCAACTGTCTCCCCAACCACATCAGCGACACCTAAACCAACGCCAACTCCGACCAGATCCGCAACGGTGTCCTACACGGTCGTCTCGGGTGACACCCTGACTTCAATTGCTCGCAAGTTCTCGGTTAGCACTACCTCTATAGCCGTGGCCAATGCCCTGGTCTCACCATTCACAATCAGGGTTGGTCAGATCTTGAAGATCCCACCAGTGGCCTCGACCGCAACCTCGACCACATCGCCGAGCACGTCGTCTGGGACTACTAAGCCCAAGACCTACACGGTTAAGTCGGGGGACACCCTTACCAGCATCGCAAGATCACTTGGGGTGAGCGCAACTGAACTGGCCACACTCAACGGAATCACCAACCCGAATTTGATTAGGGTTGGTCAGGTTTTGAAGGTTCCTAGCTAGCAGCCCAAGCCGAGGAAACAATTTCTTCAAGGCCGTGCTTGGCTTTGAAGCCAAGCACTTCTTGAATTCGCTCCACTTTGGCCACTAGTCGTGGCGGGTCACCGGCGCGACGATCCGAGATCTGGTACTCAAAGTTGATGCCCGACGAGATCTTCAGTTGATCCAGAACCTGGATCACTGAGGCCCCCTCACCGGTTCCAACATTGAAAGTGTCAAATGGGCGTTCATCGCGCTCCAGGTAATCGACGGCTGCAACGTGAGCCTCGGCAAGGTCCTGCACATGCACGTAGTCACGGATGCAGCTTCCATCTGGGGTCGGGTAGTCGGTTCCAAAAACAATGGGCGCTTTGCCAGCCTTAAGTGCGTTGATTGCGATTGGAATCAGGTTTAGTGCGGCGGTATCAGCCAACTCCTTTGGCCCACAGCCCGCCACGTTGAAGTATCGAAGGTTCACTCCGCGCAGGCCCCACACCTTGGCGTTTTTGACCATCCACTCGCCGATGAGCTTGGTCTCGCCATATGGGTTGATTGGTCTTCCCGGGTAGTCCTCATCGACCTTGTCCACATCTGGCATTCCATAGGTTGCGGCAGAGGATGAGAAGACCAGCTTCTTGACGTCATTGGCTTTCATGGCGAGCAGCAGATTCGCCAGGCCACCTAGGTTGTCGAGGTAGTAGGTCTCAGGAATCTGGACCGACTCACCAACCTGCTTTCTAGCGGCGAGGTGAATCACCGCATCGAAGCGGTGCTCTTTCATCAGGGCATTTAGGTCTGCCACCGCGGTTGGTGCAGCGAGATCTATTTTCACCAGAGGGCAGCTAATTCTTGAACTTACTCCGGTCGAGAGATTGTCGATTACGACGCATTCGTGACCATTTTGTTCGGCTGACCGAACAACATGAGAGCCAATGTAGCCAGCACCGCCAGTGACCAAGAGTTTCATGTCTAAAGGCTACCTTGAGGCTTTGGTAACAATTGTTCACTGGCGGAAAATATTGGACTTGACACGGGCATACTTACACCGTTGTAATTACACAAACAAGATTCACAAGAAGGCAGGGAAAAGGCATGGAACAACGCGGTCAGGTGCCTGCAAACTGGTTTATCGATGTCCTAAAGCTGGGGGTTTTTGGGGCATACGGTGATGGCGAGACCGAGCCCCTAGCCTGGCAAGCAGATGCTCTTTGCTCCCAGACCGATCCCGAAGCATTCTTCCCAGAAAAGGGCGGCTCAACTCGCGACGCAAAGCGCATCTGCGCTCAGTGCACCGTGAAGTCAGAGTGCCTGGAGTATGCGTTGAAGAACGATGAGCGCTTTGGAATCTGGGGTGGTCTTTCTGAGCGTGAGCGTCGTCGCCTTCGCAAGCGCGCCTAGTTCGTTATGTCCGCACTTTCGGTAGCGGCTGTTGTTGTTTCTCACGGCAGACCTGATTACCTAAAGGCATCTCTATCAGCACTTTCCGCTCAGTCACTGCGACCCAAACACGTCATAGTTGTTGAAACCGCGGCTGATCTTGAATCCATGGAGCTGGTGAGGGCCGCAGGCTTCCAGCTAATCACCCCGGGCAACATACAGTTTGGAGCCGCCGTGAATGCGGCGATTGATGCCCTCCCTAAAGACTTTGGCTGGCTTTGGCTTTTGCATGAGGATGCCGTGGCCGAGATTTCAGCCCTCGAACAGTTGGGTAAAGCGGCCGAGATTTCACCTTCGGTTGCGATCATCGGGCCAAAGCTTCTGCACTTTGATGACCCGGGTCGAATCCAACAGCTCGGGCTAACCGCCACCCGAACCGGAAAGCCGTTCTTGTTGGTCGCAGATGAGTACGACCAGGGTCAGCATGACGCGCTGGCTGATGTGTTGGCCACTTCAACCGCTGGCATGCTGATTGCACTCGAGGCCTGGCATCGTCTTGGTGGAGTGCAGGACTCGACTCCGTTGTTTGCCTCCGATTTGGAATTGGGCATTAGAGCCAGAGCAGCGGGATACCGAGTAATGGTGGAACCAAGTGCCAGGGTGCTGCACGCCGGGCTCTCCTTAGCTGGCATGCGAGAAAAGAGCTGGCTTGGTGGGTCCAGATATGTGGCGCGTGCTAAAGCTCACATCCACACTGCCACCACGCTTTGGCCACTGCCATTTGTTCTATCGCTGTACTTTTTCATGCCCCTGATTGCGCTGGTGAGCATCCCGTATCACCTTTGGACCAAGCGCCCAGGAAGAATTCTGGGCCAGCTGCGCGGCTGGCTCTGGGCCTGGGGAACCCTTTCCCAGAGACTGCAGGCGAGATCCATCACTCGAGGCTTGGGGTCTTTGGCACCGGTAGCAAACCTGCTTGCAACGACGAAGCAAATCAGGCAGCGCAAGCTTGACGCGCTCATTGAGCTGCCCGATGAACCCAAACCGCCAAACGGCATTTTTGCGAGTAACCAGGCTTGGTTTGCGCTGATTCCGTTGCTTGCAAGTTTCCCCATCTGGCCACAGGGTCCAATAATCACGTCCTGGTTATTGCCGCTTAGTGCCGACCTAGGTGAAATCTTTGCCCAAACCGGGGCAAGTGGACTGCAATCTGGAAGTGGCTTGGCCGCTCCAACCGATCCTTTCAACTGGGTGCTACTCGCTCTCGCAGCCATTTCCCCGCTTGGCTCGGATTGGGCAGTTTCACTTTGGTTATTTCTGGGACCAACCCTCGGCTACTTCGTCGCTTGGCAGTTTGCCGCGGCCTTTGTTCAAAAGCCTTGGCTTAGAACCCTTGTCGGCCTTGGTTTCTCGCTCTCACCATTCGTTCTGGGGGCAGCGCTGGGCGCAAACTTGGTCTCCCTGACTGCGGCTTTATTTGCCCCGTTGGCTTTGCTATTTGCACTCCGGTCAATGCAGAGCCATACCAATGCCAGGGCGCTTCGCTGGTCGGGCTTGAGCGCCATTAGCCTCTTCGGACTATCCGTTTCCAGCCCAAGCCTCGCCATGGTCGCGAGTCTCTACTTTGTTGTTTTGGGACTAGTGAACCCAAGGCGCCTTCACCTTCAACTGCTAGCGCTTGTACCAAGCGTCTTGGTGCTTTACCCCTGGGTGCAGTTTTGGTTTGAGAAGGGCTCGATGCAGCTGGCCTTGATTCCGGCTTGGTCAGCACTGCCTGCACTCTCGATAGAGCTTGCTAACTGGTCGGTCTACCTCCTTGGGTCTGCTGTTCTCCTGCTAATTGGTTTGGCAACAGCAAAAACGGGACGCTGGCTCGCAGGATTGGCTCTAATTCTTGGTCTCTTGGCAGTTAGCTACTTTGAGGTCAGCTCACAGCTGGCTCAGCTCGGTGTGGCAACTTTGATTGCGCTGGTCCTGGCAGTCTCTGGCATCTCTCAGATCAACAAACCAGTTGCTGTCGCCACCGGATTGGTTTTTGCAATCTTTGTTGGGTTTGCAGGCTGGCAGAGCGTTTCGACCGAGCGCTTGGATGCTCGAGAGTCGAGATTGATGCCTGCCCTTGTCGTTGCGCAATCCAAAGCCAACCAGGGTGATGTCTTGACTCTGAAACTTAGCCAAGGCGACAACCTTGAAGCTGAATTGGTCTGGGGCGATGGCCTACAACTTGAGCAGCGGGCTGTCGCGAGCAAGTATTTGGAACCAGAACTTCCAGCCCAGCAAATTGCGCAACTTAGTGCTGGTTTGATTGCGGGTAATTCAGATGGCATTCAAGCCCTGATTCAGGAGCTGGGCATCAGTTTCATTTTGCTCAATTCCTCCGACCCACAGACACAGGCTCAGACCGAGGTGGCAATCGGCTCCATGGAGTTTTTGCAACCTGCTGGTCGATCTGAATTTGGAGCACTCTGGAGAACCGAGGTTGTCTCTGCAGTAGCACCGAACTCGACGCCACAGCCTCTCAGGCAAGAGTTGATCTGGAGCCTTGCGGTTGCCGGGTTGTTAGCACTGCCGACTCCGGCCGTGGTGCGGGGCTATCGCCGCTCGAGAAGGAGTGAGCGATGAAGTTAGCTCTGAGAATCATCGGTTACCTCACTTTGTTGGGATTAGGTTTTGCACTAATTCAGCTCCCTAAGCCTTTGGTGCCTGAGCAGCGGGGGGCAGTTGAAGCCACCGCCAGTGTTGACCCAATGCCCCTAAATGCTTACTGTCCGGGGCCATTAGCTGAGGTGGGTGGCGAGCAGGGAACTGACCTTGGCGCTATCGAAAGAGTTGGCAAAGCCACATTCAATCTTTGGGGGGCTGATGCTCAGGCTCAAGAAAACGGCGGTCTGCTAGTAAGCGTTGAGGGCAAGGAACAGTCCACGAAGTTGCTTTCAGCCAATCAAACGCAGGCTATCTCGAGGGAAAGACTAAGCGGCCTTGCAGCCAGCTACTGCCCGATGCCCCAGGTTTCCGGATACTTCGTTGTTGGGGATTCTGGCCCTGGCAGCGAGAGTGTCCTACACCTTGCAAATCCAAATGATGTCGACCTAATGGTTGATCTTGAGTTGGTGCTCGAGGCTGAGGTCGCGACCGATCGAATCTCACTCGCCGCCGGAGAACACAAGCTGGTCTCGTTGGTTGCGTTGAGCTCAGCGGAGTCAAGTTTTGTGCTTCGCTACCAAACCTCAGGTTTACCAGTTGCCGCATTCATGCAACTTCGTGAGGTCAGTGGCCTGAGTGCCACCGGAGTGGCCCTGGTTCCGCCTACCCAACCAATAAGTCAAGGCGCAATTGCCGGTCTGGTGGTTGGAGAAAATGCAATCAAATCTCCGACCCTTAGGGTCTTCAACCCAGGACTTGAAGATGTTGAGCTAAACCTGCAGGCCATCAACTCCGATGACTTTGAGCTGATTCAAATTCGGGTCCCGGCTGGTGTTTTGTTGGAGGAAACACTCAACCTGCCCGCTGGGGTAAGTCTGATCAGTTTCGAAGCTGCCTCAGAACTGGTGCTGTCGGTTCGAAACGACGTGATCTCTCCGAAGGTGGATTTTGAATGGCTACTGCCAACATCGGTCTTCGAGCGAGATCTCTACCTTCAGGCTCCAGGTAGCACCGAGTTAGTGATTTCAAACCCCGGACTAGAGCCCATCAATTTAGTAATCGAAAGCTCGACAAGCCAGGAGGTCAGCGTTGCCGGTCGCTCGAGCCTTCTGGTCGCAATTGAGCGGGGTCCACTGAAGATTGCCGGATTTGGCTTCATGGCTAGTTTGAACGTTCTGTCGAACGCGGGCTATGCCGTTATACAGCCGACCGAGATGCGAAACATCGGCGAGAGCATCCAGGTATTCGTTCGCTAATTCGGGTGAATCAAATCCCAAGGGTCGGCGTCGATTAGTGCTGCAGCCGCAGAGATAACTGCCTGCTCAATTTGCAATCTTGGGTCGCTAATTCTCATCTTTCCGATTCGTTGAATCGGAATTCGATAGAGCGTGATTTGCATCTTTTCTTTATTGGCCATGAAGCGACGGATTGGTTCCTGCTCGCTGACCTGAGGCACATCTTCGATTTCCCAGCTGAGTTTTGAGAGTTTCTCAGGGAAAGTTTCCTTCAGATACTCGCATGTCTCAGTCACCACGTCCTCGAAGAAGTGCTTGCGGGCAATGCCGTGGTGAAAGAGCTTGGACGGTAGTGGACGGCGCATCCCACGACCGTGGCGGTCGCGGCTAATCGGGCCTTGGTCCATGCCGCCATTGTATTCTTGCCCTGCTCATTACAGCTAAGAGGGGTTCTTTGGTTCAGTTCAGCGACTTTGTAAAGACTTACGACGTTCGTGGTTTGGTGGGTTCACAGCTCACCGACGAGGTCGTGGAGGCGTTTGGCGCTGGCTTCGCCGACGAACTGGGTCTCGAGGGTAAAGAGCTAGTCATCGGTTATGACATGCGCGATAGCTCCGAGCGCTTCGCCGAGAGTTTTGCAAAAGGTGCTGCCAAGCGCGGCGCATCATCAAAGGTCTTGGGGCTTTGCTCCACCGATATGTCCTACTACGCCTCTGGAATCATGCAGTTGCCGGCCGTCATGTTCACCGCCAGCCACAACCCAGCGACCTACAACGGAATGAAGTTCTCTCGCGCAGGAGCGCGTGGAATTTCAATGAACACCGGCCTAAGTGGAATCTCTGAGCGGGCACAGGACTATTTGGCTAATGGCATCGAAGCCGTCGCTTCGCTAGGTCGGAGCGTTCGAGTAGATGTCATGCAGGACTACGTGAAATACCTGCGATCGTTGGTAAAGCTCGAGGGCGCAAGAAAGCTAAAGATCGTCGTCGATGCCGCCAACGGCATGGGTGGTCTGACTGTGCCAGCCGTGTTCGGTTCGGCTGCTGGTCTGCCAGCGTTGGATTTTGAGATTATCCCGATGTATTTCGAGCTAGATGGCACTTTCCCAAACCATGAGGCAAACCCGCTCGACTCCAAGAACTTAGTTGATCTGCAGCGTGCAGTCTTGGAGCATGGCGCGGACCTTGGACTTGCCTTTGACGGCGATGCAGATCGCTGCTTTGCCATCGACGAAAAAGGCCATGCCATTAGTCCATCAGCGGTTGCTGCCATCGTTGCAAAGCGCGAGATTGAGCGCGTTCAGGCACTCGGTGAGAGTGACATCACAGTCATTCACAATGCGCTGACCTCGCGATCTGTCGAAGAGGTCATCACACAGTGCGGAGCAAAGCCATTTAGGACCAAGGTTGGTCACTCTCTGATCAAGGATGCGATGGCTGAAACCGGTGCGGTATTCGGTGGAGAGCACTCCGCCCACTACTACTTCAGAGACTTCTGGGGGGCAGACAACGGCATGCTGGCAGCGATGCACCTGGTGGCAGAACTGGCAGGTTCAGGGGAGCTGGCCTCTTCGCTAGGTCAGCGCTTTACTCCGTACTTTGCATCAGGCGAAATCAACTCCACCGTTGAGGACCGCGATGCTGCCCTGCAGCGCGTGCGTGAGTCGCTAGTTGGCGCAACCGAAGAGGTTTTTGACGGTACAACTTTCAGCTTTGAATCAGAAAATGTCTGGTGGTGGGCAAATATTCGTCCCTCAAACACCGAACCATTGCTTAGACTTAACGTGGAGTCCAGCCACGAGGCCTCGATGGTTGAGATTCGAGACAAAGCAATCA
>JACCDH011204135.1_pt1 | contig 22977 bp, 23 predicted proteins | sample 7442481 | NCBI WGS metagenome assembly JACCDH01 (sample SAMN15323433, study PRJNA562643) | freshwater metagenome | isolation source: river surface water | place: USA:Blue River Watershed | collected 2017-08-15
ATTTGGATACATACCATCATGCATTTTGCAGATGACATCTTCGATTCGTTCTAGTGCAACTTCTCTGTTTCCATTTTCTTCTTCTAGGAATAGATTCAACATATCTAGTAATGCTTGACTTTGCTTGTCTCGATGTGTTGAGTTCAGTTTCAATATTTGAATTTCAAAGTTTTCAAGATACGATTTGATTTTGTTAAGTTTAACAGGTCTTGAATCATTTGGTTCTATCCCTGTTATCTCTGATATTATCCTAGTGTCGTTTGCTACTAACCTATCTACATCTTGAGTATCTTCCATCTCCTTGAATACACTAGCTGGGTTTTGTTCGAAGTACTTTAAGTTATCTAATCCTACAACTTCAGATAGTAACTCTGATAGAGATTTAGTATTAAGTTGTGGTTCTATTTTTTTCAAAGCTTCAATTTGTTCTTTCTCGGTAAGTCCGAAATGTTTCAGATATGTTACTGCTGATGATAGTGTATCTTGTGGTATCTTTTCGAATTGTTTTGCTATCTTAGCACTTGCTATCTGTGGTGTTTCTAGTAATAGTCTTCCGTGTAGTGCTAATGCGTTAAAGTTATCAGCTATCGCTCGTGCACTAATAGTGGGAAAAAACAACTCATTTCGTTCTTCTTTTGATATGAGTGGTGATTCTCTAAGGAATGCACTCATTAAGAGATTTTGAATCTCACTGTTTCCTTTAGCGGCTTTCAATGATAGTTTCGCATCTTGTACCTCCTCAGGTGTCATTTGAAACGTGGGAGCAACTTTCAGTATCCCATTGATTGCTGGCGTTAAATCTGGATCATATTCATAATTTGGGTCTTCTCTGATTGGTGTATCTGATATTCTTGAGAATGCTATTTTCTGATCATCCTTGAACTTCGTTAACAAATTCTCCATTGTATATTTATCAGGGATTTTAAACACATCCTCTGATAAAGATTCTAAGAAACTTAGAAGTTGTAAACGTTGAACACCCTCTGTAGCTGTATTTTCATCCATTTGCTCTGTCAGGATGGAGTTAAGCTCTTCTAGACCTTTCTCTGATGATAACAATCTAGGCATATCAGGAATTCTTTCAGCAACTGATTGTTTTTGAGTCTTTGAAAGTTTGGATACAGGATGTTGAGGATATGTTTTTTCAAAATAGTTGAAGAATGTTTGAGGATCTGAAATTTTCCTAGATAGATTCTCTGCATCTTCAATTAAAGAAACACGTTCTGTCTTTCCGAAGACACTCGTTAAACCCTCAATTAAGTTTTTTTTTGGAAGAAATTTCTCTAAAGCCATACAACCATCATGATGCTAGAACATTCTTTTTAACTCTACTTTGGGCTAATTGATTTAATGCCCCCGTCACAGCTCCACCCTGAGATTGCTGTGGTTGACCTTGGTTTCCATCGGTAGAAAATAAATCAACGCCAGCTTGATTTGCTATGTCAGTTAACATTTTAGTTGGATCTATGACACCTTGGGAGTTTTGGGCTACTACAACAGCTTGGTTTGTTATGTCTAATACACCTCTACCCTTCTCTATACTCTCACTTATAACAGCCATTGTCTTTTGGTTGTTAATTGTGACTTTGTATAGTGGGAGTTTGTCTTTAATTGTGTTTCCCGCCCCATCCGTTTTTGTGCTTTTCCAAAATCCGAAACAGAACTTCACAATTGTTTTAATCATTGGTATTAGAAAGAAACTGGTTAAGTAATGTGTCTCTCCTATGAAGTTAAGTCCATCATTTGAACTTCTCAGAAGGGTTTCTGTCTTTGTCATTCTTGCTGTTCCTTTAGACTCCACCATTTCATTCGGATCGAGTATTTGCCTAAGGTGACCTGACAATAATGTCATCAACTCTGCTATCGGTACTGTGTTTACTTGTAGTGGAATTCGTTCAAAGAACGATCCTAATGTTCTATCCATCGGGACATCACTTTCAACTTTCAATACTTTGTTAGCTCCTGCCCATGTATGACTCCCTTTTAGAGGTTCGACGTTCACTGATGGGTCTATAAGAACTATCGGACTCGATATCTCAGACGCAAGATTAACGAACTTCTGCATGACGTTGTGAGTTAACGCTATTGTTTGCAGTGCTTCTAAACCTTTTGGTACTGCATTCTCTAAGAAAAACACAGGACAATAATCTAAGCGTTCATCCTCACAATGGATGTCATATTTGTTTGGATCAATGGTTGTTGTAAAACAAGTTTTAACCCATGCTGTCTTTGAGATCACTTCATCGAGTGGTTTCTCCCAAAAATTGGAGCTGCTGAATCTGACACCATCCATTGTCAAAGCAACATTTTTGTACTGTGTATAACGTCTTCTGATGTTACGCCTAAATGAGGATACTGCTGATATGTCCATTAATGGATTAACGATATCTTCTATTGTTATTATTTCAACAACTTGACCAAATCTATTCTTTCTGAATTCAAAGTTTGGAATATCGAAGTTTTTAAAGTAGATCTCATTATTTTCCTTCTCTACAACAAACAAAGCTCTACCTAACTCATACCAATTCTTGATGCAATTGGTTAAATGTTTGAAGAAATTTAATTCTTGTAGTGTTGTTAACTCATAGACTTTTTGTGCAATCTGATTCAAAAGGTCATTCTTTTGGTTGATTATCTTTCCATTTTTATCAACTTCATCCAGTTTGATCGGGTTTTCGTTAAAGTTCCAAATGATGGAAAGATATATAGCAATGTTTTTGTCTATGAGTGTATGAGCTTCGCCAGTGAATATTCCTGTGGAAAGAGACCTCCTATGTTCAGAATTATCACATTTAAGGTTTCGAACTACATCAGCCATCTGAGATATCTTTGTATCTGAGAATTTTATGTACTCTTCATAAAACGTTAAGATTTCAGATAAGTTCTGAGAGTTGTTAAGATACCTTAATGCTTCAACGTACAGTATATGGTTCTCAGGGGTGAATTTCTCATCTAGAACACTGTTGTTTAGTTGTGTTTGCCTATACAGATATGGATTGATGATATTGTTCATTTGCTTGAGAACCTCGAGAATAACTGAACTATGTTAGATACTGATGGGTTTGTTAGAGCTTGTCCGATACTGAAAATGTCGCTTAAGTTGTTGTTGAATCGTGCGGACGATCTTTCTTTTTCAGTTTGAATTGCTCCATCAAGTTCAGACGATGCCATTTGTCTAGCCGCCTGATATGCAACCCTTTTTGATTGTTCGATGTTCTTTAAAGCTATACTAAACACACCTGAATTCAGGTCTATTCCTCTAGATGCGAAAGCGGCCTCTGTGGATGTAAGATCATTAGTCGCTTGTTTGTCTATGTTTTCTGTTTGATTTCTGAAAACTTGACTTAAATTTGATGCATATCGATTTAGGTTTCCTCTACTTGTTGAATCTAAACTCTTGTCTGAACCAAAATTTCGCAAATTTAAATTCTTTGAGTAATCACTTGTGTTCGTGAAACGATCAGTAAACATATCGACCTCCCTTTATGTTGAGATTTTTTCTAAGATTGTCCAAGAGATGTCTGTCAACCTCCGGTTTCTCAGGAACACGTTCACGCATATTTTTGTATTTCTCATCGGTTCCTAACCCAAATGGTAGAGTGTTTTTAGCGGCGTCTATCAAATCTGGTGAGTTTCCTCGAGCTCTTACACATTTCATTCGTCCGTCCTTGTATTCCTTTGTGAAAATTGTTGATTGATGGTACATCTCTCTTATTAACGAGTTTAAAGGATCCATAGCTTTAGGGATGAAAATTCTACAATCTTCGTGTTCTAGCCATTCATTGAACGCGTGAGCTATTTCAGAACCTTTGTTAAATATAAATCTTTCTTTTCCAGCTGATGGTGCATTGTTCGTTCTGATTTGCTCCACTTTTATTGGAGCGTCTTGTAATTCCGATAATACTGAACTCCCAACACCATCAGCATCTACAGCAACAACACATCCTTTTGATTTCCAGTGTTTAATATATTCAGCTAAAGTACTTGGTTTCATCTTTGCAGAATAGAGAATCAATTCCATTTCGTGACCAACTCTAGCAAAAGCAACTGTATGATCTCTACCTATTCCACAAGAAATATCGACACCTATAACAGTTCCATGAGTTAAAGGCACTCTTCCTTGAAAATCCACTAATTCTCGAGATAGTTTCAAAACTTCATATAACCTAGCAGAGTTGAAGAATCCTGAGAAAGTGTCTCGTTTTGGGAAAGCTCCTAATACAAACCTGATATATTCTTCAGTTCCTTTGTCAGGATATTGTTTTAAAACTTCCCCTAAGTTGTAATCAGGTCTTTTCATATCATAGGCGCTAACTTGCCTGTAAATCCAACCTCTGACATCACCAGTGCTTATATCCTCAAGATAACTGACTTCAGGATTTGTAGGGTTTCCTACTAGAAATAATGCACCTGTTCCTGTTGTTGATGCTCCTTTTAAAGCTTCTATAACTTCTCGATCTACACTACATGCCTCATCTACTACAGATAAGTTGAATGACTGATCCTCAGAGTTGAGGAGTAATGGTGCGTGTCGACCTTGGACAGCTCCTACTTTCTTCTTGGAAGCAACTATTATTCGTATAGATTGCCTCTTATCGACGAGTTTTATTTTCCCGAATGGTTTAACTGTAACCATCATTTCCTGACGTACAAAGAAGTCCCCAAGTCTTGAATTTAACAAAACAGTTATTAAAGTCTGTAGAGTAACAGCCTTCGCGGTGTCTATTGTAGGTGCTGTGATTGAGATGTTAGGGGTTTCAAAACAAAACAGTGCCCACGCCATAATCATCGATACGAACATTGTTTTTCCTACACCTTTTGCAGTTGAGGCTGCGTAAAGTAAGTACTTTTCGTTCTCAATGAACAGTTTTGTTCTCAAAAGATTGCACATTTCAACTTGAAAATCTTCAAAGAATGTTAACTGTGGGAAGAATGTTTTGATGAATAGGTATGGGTCTTTTTGATATTTCTTGAAGCCGTTTATGAAGAGTCGATTCGCTTCATTCTTAATGGTGTCTGAGAGGTAGCTATCTTTCTTAAGTTCTTTTTCTAATAACTTAATTCTTTCCTTGACTTCGTCGCTAAATTCTAGTATGGTCATTTTCTCAATTTTGTTATGTCTAATGATGAGCTTGGTCGTGAATAGTTTGGGTTGACTTCTGAGAGGAAATCTGTGTTTTGTAATCTGATAGTTCCATTACACAAAATGACATTCTTCAAGAAATCTAAAGGGCACTGCTCCTTAAAGGTTGTGTTTTTTAATTGAGATAACCGTAGGTTGAGTAACCATTCGAGATACACTTTTTGATTCTCAAAACAACCTTTGATTGTGGGTGCTAAATTGGAATGAGTTACATTTTCAAAGATGGTATCTGTAAGTTGTAAGAGTTTTTTTATTCGGTTTTGTCCTGAAGTTGTTACTTGCTCTAAGATTGTTGATTGTTCAACTTCTGAAAATCCCATTAGTTTGATGAAGGTTCTGAATACATAAGCCATACCTATGACGTGTAATGATTCATCTCTAATAGATAGAGTTACAATCTTGTGAGAGTTCTTGAAGTAACCGTCTTCAGCTAAAGCGTACAATATGGAAAAAAGAAGAAATAGAGTTAATCCTTCGTGGTTCACTATGTATTTTCCTAAAGCGACAGCTAAATCAAACTTATCAGTTAATTCATGAGTTTCGTTGACGGATAAACACAGTTCCCGCATTATGTTCACGTTCTTCCAATCTTTGAATGTGGAGTCTGGGAAATTAAGAGTTGTGATTAGTGATGCATATGCTTCAGCATGGATATTCTCCATATTAGCAAACGCCACAAGCATAGCTCTTAGGTCTTTTAAATCTGATTGTGGAAAAAAGTTGTAGAAGACACCATACAACCATCCTGTATAAGCATCACCAACTTGTATGTCTAATTCTGTGAAAATCTTAAATAAATTAGTGACAATTGTCTTGACATCTTTTGGTGCGTTCGTAAATAATGTAACATCGTCTGTTAATACAATTTCTTCAGGCATCCAATGAATTTGATTCTGCAACTTACCGTAATCTAAACACAGTGGAAACATTGAGTTATCTAGTGAGTGTCTCATTGTTCAATACCTTAAAAAAATCCTCTTGGTTCTTTCTTTTGTTCATCAGTCTTTCAAAGTTTTTCTCGTCCACAGTTCCACGAACTATCACATTCTTCACAATCACTTTGTTTTTTTGACCGATTCTTGCTAATCGCATTATGGATTGGTGATACAACTCGTAACCTTTTGGAAAAGACAACCAAACACACACGTTACCTCCGTGTTGTAAGTTGACCCCATGCCCTGCTGATAATGGACTAATCGCTAGATATTTAATCTTTTTTTCATTCCAATCTTTAGTAGCTGTTTTTGAATCTTGAAAATTCACAATTGATGGAAACAATGCTTTCAAAAGTGACAGTTCATGTATGAAGTTATAGAAAAACAATACAGATTCATCATTTTCGACTAATGTTTTAATGTGTTCAATTTTGTAATTTGATATCTTTAAGACACCTTTGTCCTTATAGAAGAAACCATTTGCTATTTGATTTAACTTTGCAGCTCTACTCATTGCGGCATAGGTTTTGTCGAAGATGCATCTATCGTTCTTTAGTTTGTTGTATAGTGTTCTTACATTTTCGGGCATGTCTAAGTAGTTGTTTTCAAACGTGATCATGTTGTCACATTCAAAATATGGAAAGAAGACAATGTCCTTTTTACAAATCTTTGCTAATTGCACATATGATTCAGGTTTTGAATTCCAACCTTGTTGGACGTAAGGAATTTTATCGCAATATTTTAATCTGAACTTTTCAATGTTGCTTCCTATTAATCGACCATCATCGTACAATTTGAAGAGTTTGTATATGTCCTCTATCGAATCACCACATGGAGTAGCAGTTAAGAATAACTTGTACTTCACGTTTTTTAGAGCTGTTTTTAGATGTGTTCTAGCCCGAGATTTCAACGTGTAGAACATTGAAACCTCATCAACTATTACAAAATCAAAATATTTTGATACGGAATCAACAAATCTTTTTTCTAATAGTTTCCCTAGGTTAAATCTTGAGCAAACAATGAAATCAGACTTGTATTCCTTTTCTAATATCCTTTTTCCTTTTTCAAAGAAGACAATCTCTTGTGACAACTTGTTTTCATTGAAGAAATCTATCCATGAATCGGATATCACGTTATAAGGACTGATAATCAAAAATGACTTCACATCTCCAGTTTTTATTAACTTTAGAAGTGTGTTTCCAGCCATTCTTGTTTTTCCTGAACCACAACCAGCAATAAGAATATTACTCTTGTTCTTTAGTAACCTTGACGTGATGTCATGCTGTAGCTGGTTTAGTGTTGGTTTAGAAACTTGTTGGATCATTTTCTGAATTTTCAAATTGAATAGGTTTCAAAATTTCTGTAGCTGGTGATCTTGTTACGAACTTCTCAAACTCACTATCGCTAAGAAGTGGTCTCATCTTGCTAATACTGAATGTGGAAATGAAGTCTTTGACCTTTTTGTGTCTCTTGAGTGTTTCAACTAGTTCAGGTCTGACAATCTCTCTTCCGTTCTTAAGCGCCACAGTGTGATATTTTGGAGTGTATGATCTTAAAAATAATGTTTCTTCTTTAACTACCTTCTCTGCTTTCTTTAGAACACTTTGGAAGATAGGTTCTATTAAGAGTAATTTCTCAAAGTCTTCTGTAGAGAATGTAGGTTTTTTAACAAATTCAACTATAGATTTAATTTTTTCCTTCATCAGTTCGCAGTTAGCCATTGATTGACAACTCTTGCAATGATCCCCGAATGTGAACTTCTTAGAGTTGTCGTCTAATATGCTTATAGCTACAGCTCTTATTCTGTCTTTGAATTGTTCAATTTCGTATGTGTCAACATTGAATTCAATTGTTTTTTCAATCTCTGAATAAACTAACTTGATCTCAAATGCTTCAACATTGATGTTTCTCTTTGTTAAGTATTCTGACACCCCCAAAACATAAGACATCATCTGAACTCTGTGTTTCTCCAAGTTCCCATTGAAGTAAGCACATTGTCCCGTTTTCAAATCCACAACATAAGCTATCTTCTTCAGTCTATCTATTATCAGAGCATCTACAGTGCCGAAGTGGTCTGGGAGAATATCTGATATTTGTACTGTTAATTCAATCTCATATGTAAGATGATGACTTGATGTTGATTTACTAATCTCCAGTATCACTGAGAAAAAGTAGTTAACATGTTTGTATATCTTCTCAACTGTTTGGTCGTAAGAGTCTGAAATGTTGTATTTTCTCAGATAAGCGATGACATTCTCTTCAAAGATTTCATGGAACGTGTCATTTGGTTTTATTTTACGTTTTAATTTCAACTTCCATTTGTTGAAGTTTATAGCTTTCCAATTTCTGAACTCCCACTCTACAACTGCGTGTACTAAAGTCCCCCATTCAGAAAATTCATTACCTTCAGACTTCAGGTTGGATGATATAGAACCTACGCACTTCTCCCACCTACTCATGCTACTAGGTGAAAAAAGTGAATGTTTTTTTTCCAAGTCGATCATGCGGCTTTGGAATAAGATGCTAAAGCTTCATGTACAGCTTCAATGCTAGCTATTTTAGATTCTACATACGGTATAGGTTTATATGTAGATACGTTTGCCTCGCTAGAATTGACTGTAACACCTATCAATGTCGCTTGAACCCACTTATAAGTGACTTTTGTTGCTTGGTTTGTTGCAGACTTGTGGTTAATGGCTACATGAACATTAGCAAATATATAATTTTTGAACTCTTTATTTTTTGCAATTAATGGATGAGTATCATCTAATGTGTCTAAATCTAAAAGTTTACCGTCTAGAATAACGTAAGGTTTGTCTTTTGGATTCTTACAAGCAAATTTAAAAAATTCAGTTTCTTCGTCTATACCTGACAACTCAGTGTCTATATTTAATTTTTTTGCTGACACTTTTGTTAGTGGAAATAACGGTTGGTTTAGAACATCAATTAAACTATATTTCAAATGTGTTTCGCCGTTAACCGAATATATTTTTGTGGATAAAGTATTCTTCAAGTTATCTTCTACTTCCTTTGTGCATGCTTGAAAAACATCCACTTTGTAATAGCTTGATTCCTTTCCTGTGGCCTCATCTTTATTCACATATTGTTTGTTCAAATATGGAAAATTTAAAAACCCGTGAATTATAAAATTGTTTTTGTTGTTTTTGATCTCGGTTAACATGGTATATGCACTTAACTTATAATTTAACATCTTGTGCATTATACCCTGTTTAGATTTTATGGCAATATAAAATATGTGTATATGTGTATTTTATATGTTGTAATTTATAAGTTGCAATTTGCTATTCACAACCCATTCGGAAATCTCAATTGGTGTTAGTCTGTCTAGTCCTTTATTGGATGATGTTGGTGAACAACCGGTTAAAAGACTTGATTTATCAACTCCGAAATCGAATGTATCAACTATTTTAAACATTTTACTTTCACCATCGATTGTTATACGTTTTAATATCTTCGGTGGAATGAACTCTTTTTTCTCAAGAAAGTTAATTAATATATCAGGTATATTCAATATATTATAACATGTATTCCCTTCGAACTTGAAATACTTAGAATCACTAAGCCATGATCCCTTTATCTTATATGTCTTGTTTTCCAACCTTCCTAGATACGACCCGACACACTTGTAAGCTAAATAGTCGAATTTGCTGATTTCTGTTTGAAACTTCAAACTCTTCAGTTCTTCTTCCAAGATTCTAACATCAAAGTTAGGATTGAACTTTGCAATAACACCATCAGTGTTGACATCAATCACACGTTCAGCGTTTCTCTCTACAATCCTTAAAAGTTCTAATATATGAGCTTTAGCTAATGTTGTGACATATTCTGTTAACTGCATATCTTTTTCAGTTTTAAACTTTGCTAATTGTCCGTATATGGAGTTAATAGCAACCTTCAATGCATCTGATACAGGTTTGTTTGTCTTCTTAAATTCAATTCGTTGTTCTGTTAATTTCTTGAGTATTTCTCTATTTGTGTCCGTTAGTAATGGGCACTCATCAGACGATAAAATCGAAGGATAGAAACTCGTATAATCGATATCTAATATTAATGGATGATCTATATACAAACCACTCAACATCGAGTGAACACCTCCATCACCACCTTTGAGTAACACATTTCCACCATATAGGATTGTCTTAGATGTAGTCTCTTTGAAATTGTAGGTTGATTCAGCTTTCTTTTTAAAGTCTAGGAGATAAGCTCTTTTACACTTTGCTTTATCTATGAAGTTACCGTTGTCAGTGAATGTGTTTCTTGTGAATTCGCTAACCAGTAGATTCTTTGACAACGCTCTAGATGTTGATTTAGCTGATACCTTCAAGTTCATCAACGCTTTCACAATGTCGATACCACCGAGTTTCAAGAACAATTGCAGGGTGTTTTCCAAGTCTTCTTTGTTGTATGTGAAAACATCATCTTCCAATCTAGCAGACCATTTCAAACCATGTGCATGTGCATGATGTTTTAGTGATCCTGACGATTGAAACATTTCTGAAAAGATATCGAAGGTTAAAAAGTTACCGTTGATGTCTTCTGCTATGGAACAATATTTTGAATGTATTCTAATAGCATCACAGTTCTTCATTTGTTCAATGAATTTTCTAAGTTTATCCTTTGATTCTTTTAGAAACGGAGGAATTTTGTCGAGCTTTGACATTGACTCTATCAGTTGAAAGTTCAAATTAACAAATTCCCATTTTGTTGGTGTCTTAATCTGTTCTCCTAAAAGGATGATATTTGAATCATATACATCGTTGTATCCAATTAGAACCAGTGTCTTTGTTGGCATGATTTCTTCAATATACCTAATAACGCGTCTAAAATCGCTAATGGAGCATATCACAGGTTCATACCCATACAATCTTATGCCAACAAAGGAATGCTCTCTAGTGACCTCCACGTCGTAAACAAACGGTAAAATGGTTTCAAAGTCATCTATTGATTCAGATTTTATGGGTTTGAATATTGGAAATGGATAACTCAATATCTCTTCACAACCATCATACTTTTCATACTTTTGCAACTCTTCAGTGAAGATTGTTCTAGGGAACGATCCATTTTTTAGAGTTAAATTTGTATAATGAGGTTCTACGTAAATTGAAATGTTCTTTTGCATTAAACGACCAGTCCAACCGAACGTTTTCAGATATTTTCTGAAGTGATCGTGAGACATGTTCATTGTCTTTAAAAATTTAGATATAGAATCAAATGAAACTCTTTTGTCAGTTCCTTGTTTTGATGAATGTATCTTTAAATCAGGATGTAATTTTTCCATTATTCTTTCTCAAATGTGATGATAACTAATCTATTTTGTGCAGCGATCCAGTCTTTGCACATATCGTTGAAGTTCGAAATATAACAATCTGTGTTCATTGAGTTTAAAAAATGCTCCGCAACAGTTTCAGAGATCGCATAGCGTCTTTCCTGATTGTTAAGGATTTGAAGCCACTTCTCATGATAATGTTTAACACTTAAAGGTGATCTCTCAACTAAGAGAGTTGCTACTGATTCATCCTTGAATAGAGTTTTCACATTGTCAAAAAACTTAAGTGTGTAAGGTTCTAGTCTTGCTTCGTGGAGGTTTAAATATCTTTTAGCTACATTTTCAATATATTTTCTCTCTGCATTTAGAAACTTAAGTTTTTTATATTCTCCATTTATTGATTTAATACAACCACGAATATCCTGATTTTCTTCTAAGTTGAAGAAGTTCACACTATCTGAGGAACAATCTAAATTTTTAAATGTTTTAATGAATGTTGTTTTTCCTAAACCTTCAGAGCCTTCAAGCAAGATTAGGGTTTTGTCCACCTTCTCATAGAAGTTAGACTTTAATTGAGATATGAATTTTTCCCAAATTTCAAAGTTTTTGTCAAAGACGATCCTTTTTCTTATTTTTCGAATTTCAAGAGAATTTTTTTTAGAAAATTTTTTTTCTTGCAATATTTCAGCAGAGACTTTTACGGTGATCATGATGACGAATTCAAAAACAAATAATAAACCAAATATAATATGCACATGGGTTGGTAGCGTAGAAATTTTTAGAGTTGATGGAACTGAGGCTGATATTTGTGATGCAGCTAGAAGATCGACTGGTAAAGATTTGAAGAATGACAGTGAATTGACTGATCGCGACAAAGCGTTGATAAAAAAACTATTCCTAGAAGAGCATACAAGCCCGTTTGAGATGGTCGGTGTTGTATTCCACATCAAATGTCCATTGTTTGTTCTAGGTCAACTGGTGAGGCATAGAACGTTCTCTTTCAATGTTTTCTCTCAAAGGTATTCTGAAGTTGGAAACCAAGAGTCAATTTCTGAAGATTTCTACATTCCTGACGTCGTGTTCAAACAGCCTGAAGACAGATTCAAATACACATCAAATGAATATGTTGATTCTAAGTTGTTAGAAGAATTTAATGAGGATTTAAGAGAATTATCAAAGCTAGCTCTTTTGAAGTATAAAAAATTTAGAGATTTAATTCCTAAAGAACAAAGACGGTTCTTTCTCCCAACTAATACGATGACCTCTTTAATACTAAAAGGGGATCTCCACAATCTGATTAAGTTCTTCAAACTGAGATTAGCTGATGATTGCCAATTCGAAACAAGGATCATTGCTACGTCGATGTACTCGCTGGTGAAGAGTAGATTCCCTGTTGTTGCAGAATTGTTCGAAAGAGAGGTTTTGACTGGGTGTCGATATTCTGAGATTCAGAAATTCAAACTATGATCTGAGATCTAAATTCAACTCCAAACTTAACAAATTTCAAGAGTGAAATTTGACCTTTATTCCCTCAAGGTGGAATTAGAAGATGTTTGATCAATTATAATAAATTTATTTTAATTTAAATTTTTAAACAACGATATTTCAGTTTCCACCTTGAGGGAATGAGTTCTCATCCGGTGGGATGAGGACATGTCAGTAACCACTTATAACTATGTATATCATCTTCAATTGTTGTCTCAACGAATATCTATTCGTAAGAATAGATTAAAATTTAAAAAACATGACGCGAAAAGTATTTCTCCACATCTAGAGCCAATCCACCCAGCAACAAAAAGTATTTCTAAATTGGCTTAAAAATGACTATCAACAGGTTACTAACAGTTTTTCCACAGATTTCTCAACAGGCTTAATTGAGGTTTGGGTACTTTTTAAGATAATTTGTATTAAAGAATGTGTAAAAAAGGTTGATGAATTAAAGAATTTTGAACTTGGAAATGGAGAGGGTGTATTCAAGTTGTCTTGAATTGAAAAGAATTCTGATTTCGTTGAATCTATTCTTTACAATTAGTTAAAATTTTGTGATTTTTAAATATTAATTTCGTACAACTCACAAATCCTATAGATGTCAACTTGGTGCAAGTGTCAACCACAATACTAAAAATACATTTTTTTGCTTTGATTACAGCTGAAAACCTAGATTCAACTATCGCCAGTAGTCTAGCTCTAAAGTACTTTGACTTTTTACGACAATCCGACAAGACAGCTTTCACATCAATTGTAAACTTCTTAATCTTAAACTTGTTACAAAGCTTAACTCTCCCACTTGTATTAGATAGAGCTAATATATCTAGTCTAGAGAGTCTATCTGGATTCGATGGTTGGAGATCCTTTATGCTGAAAGACGAGTATATATCACATAACCTTTTTAAGCCCCCAACTGTAGCAGTCAAAATGTACAAATCTCCGGTTTGTCCCTCAAACACTTCGAGGTTCCACATGCTACTTAATGTGATTCGTTTGTTGTAATCATCAACACCTTTACACACATAAAAGTTATCAAATAATATTTTAATTTCCGCTATAGCATCTCTAAGTATTTTGAGTTTGTCTGTCTTATTACCGTAAAACTCATATTCTTCGAATACCTCTTTTAACTCGGTGTCTTCAAATTGCCCTGAAATCGAATCTGTATCATGAGCATAATAGTTAATTCGTCCAAAATACCCAATGAAAGACTTAAGAATGACGGAAAATACCCTAAATCCCATCTTTGACAAAGGTTCAAAGGGTTTGTCGGATTCATTATTCCAAATCAACATATCTCTTTGATCTTCAGGAGTTTTCAAGTCATCCTGTTTCAAATACACACGTAATAATTCACCAGTTTTTAATGTTTTATTAATTGCTTCTTTGTTATTCAACGCCATCAATCCACAAAAGAATTTCGGTATAGCAAGACTTCTTTTCTTCTGTTTTTTTCTCTTCCGTTCTTTCTCAAATTGAGATTCGAATATGTAGATGTTATGATGGTCACGACCTCTACGAAGTTTTTCTCTTTTGTCAATCCCACACTGATTAAACTCTTGTGAATTCTTATCTATTGCTCCATGTGAATTTTTTTTGTAATTCTGTGAATTTTTTTCTTGACTACTAGTCGGTTTGTAGATATTCTTCATATGCGTTTATGAGTAAAGGACATAAAATGCAAAGGGGCGCTTGCCTTCCCCTCCTAAGTTTAAGTTTAAGTTTAAGTTTAAGTTTAGGTAATAAGGCATGTTTAAGTTCAGTAGTCCTCTTCCTTAAAATCCTCACTGAAAATAAAGATCTAAGATTAGAAGGGACTACTGAAATCCTCCAAAAAAAAATAATAAAAAAAATTACAGTGCTACAGATTTTAAAAAGTCAACACGATTCACGACGATTGAAGAATCTAAATTCGCGTCCACATAATCAAATTTTTCTAACTCTCTAACCGCTTGATCACAAAGGTGATCGATAGTTGATCCTACTAAAATTCCGTAGTTCTCAGCCAAAAAAGATTCTTTCAAAAGTTTAGGGGAAATCTTCAAACTTGATGGTAATAGCTCTGTAGAGTCTGATATACCAAGAAATCCTGATTTCTCAATCAAAAAAATCTTTAATTCCAAGAAAAATATTAGTTTCTTACGCAAAGAAGCTCGGATATCATCTTCACGTTCGAGTTTCCTGCCGTTAGTGATTCCAGCTAAAACCCCATCTATTATGTCGTTAACGAAGTCTAGGTTTTTGCTTTCCTTTCCTTCAATATAACAACGGAGAATATCAATCTCATGTTCAATACTAGAATCGCATCTTGACGAAATACTATATCTCGTATCGGATCTCAATTGTGGGAAAGTGTCCTCTTGGAGTCTACTAACCCTTCCAAAAACAGTATCTGAAGGTGTTTCATTTTTCAACACCCCAAACATGACAGGTGATATCTCATCACTAGCCTTATCTATCGTTTCGTAGTTCATTTGTTCAATGTCAGAGTGTTCTCCCTTTCTTTTTTTAGGTAGTATCTTTGAAAGTTTGTACAGTTTGCATCGCTCTGAATTCATGATTACAGATGTGATGCAATAGTGCAAAATTTTCAATACAATACTATCTACCGTCAAAAGAGAACCCTCGATCGCTAACACATCCTTAACACTTCCGTCATAAAGAATCGGAGTTGTTATTGATGCCGCTAAAGACGACACGAACACAACAACACTTAATCCCGCAACAACACAACCCGCTATGAAGGTGTTCCTTTCTCGCTTCGCTTTAGCGGAGAGGTAGTCCTTTATATCGTCTCGAAGAGTTGCTGAATTTAGCATTGCTATTGGTTAAATCTAATGTTATTTCATGTAAACAATTTATTTTTTCAGCGAGATTGTTATGATCGAATCACTTTCCGAAAACGAGCTAAATCGTTTACAAGAGCTTTATAATGAGTTTTTTGTACAAGGTCAAGAAAAAAAGTTAAGTGAAACTCAAAAATATTTAAGATGTCCTTTTGACGACCACGAAGACCACAATCCATCATTTTCTTTAAACTTGAATGATGGCGTGTTTTTCTGTTTTGGTTGTGAGAGGACGGGCAACTTAAAAAGAATGCAATCCTATAAACCAAGAATCCCCTTCGATGAACTTTCAGAAGATTGTATCAGATACCTTGAAGGGAGAGGTTGTGATATAGAAATAGTTAAGAATATAGGAGTGAAAACAGCTAACTTTGCAACACCTGATGAAGTTTTTGAATCACACAATATTGAAAGAACATTTTTAAAATTGAACAAAAGTTGTGATTACTTGGTGTTTCCTCGTGTTGGTGGAACTGTGTGTTTTAAACCTATCGACCCTGAGCGAGATAGTAGAAAAATAATCTTCGTCAAAGGGGATGTTAAGTCGTTCTTCTTAGCTGGACGGAGCAAATATAATTGTGGACTTTCTATATGTGAAGGTGAAATAGATGCTTTAGTATTAGCATCTCGTGGAATGCACAATGTACTTGCTATCTCTGGTTCTAAACTTAAGTCTTTAGATGAAGTGTTAGCATTCCTACCACAAAGAAGCATGAACTATCCAATCGTGACATTGTGTTTTGATAACGATCACGCTGGAAAAAAACTCTTGGAAGCAATAATTGAAGAATGGGTGATGAAATGTCATTTCAAATTAGCTAGGTTAAGAGTGTTGAAATTATCAGAAGGTAATGATCCTGCAGAAGAGTTTTTGAACAAGGAAATTACAGCAAGTGATTCGATTAATTGGTTAGAAGTGGCTATGAATTCACTTATGGAAAATTCAAGATTTGGTGATACACTTGGGTTTAAAGATTTGAAGTTATATTTTATAAGAAAAGCATCATCGGAGAATAGAAAATTGATATCCGATTTCTTGAGTGAATCCATTAATGATTTAGTGCATGATCGAGGTGCTGAGGTTGTATCAGGAGGACAATTACACAAATTAATTCAGGAAAGTTCAGAAGTCACAGAAACTATCCCGTTATTCAAAACAGGATTTAGATACATTGACGAAAACTTTAAGTTTGATTCAGGTAAATTTCTCATCCTGTGTGCCCCATCAGGGTTTGGAAAAACTACATTTTGTCTAAATATCATGGTTAGAAATCCAGATTTAAAAATGGGGTTCATATCATTAGAGATGAGTCAATATGAACTCATATCGAGTTTGGTAAAAGTTCTGAAAGGGAGGGTTTTTAAACCTAATATGGGGTTAGTTGATGGATCGAGATTAACTGTTACTGACCTCAGATTGTTTAAATACATTAAAACTCTACAAAAAGGAGGATGTTCATTGATAGTGATCGATCATGTTGAGAGAATACAATTCTCTATAGATGAACCATGTCAAAAATACACATTGCAATCTAAATTAGCATTTGACCTGTCTTCTATGTGCAAGGATTTGAATATATCCATTATATTGATCGGTCAGATGTTGAAGTCTAACGACAAGATGAAGACTATAGATACATTTAAAGGTTCCGGTGGTTTAAAGGAAGCTTGTGATGCACTTCTACAGTTAGACCCTGATACAAACCAAGGTGTTGTGAATCAGAGCGCTACGGATATTAGAGTACTTAGATTCCACAAAAACAGATTCGGTCAATCCTCCAACCCTATATCGGATGAGGACGGAAAAAAAAACAAAGGTCAAAGACTGAAATTTATAGATTTTAACTTCTATGAATTAAATGAATTTGGTGCTGTTAATGATCCATTCTTTCAACAGAGAGATATTAAACTATAAGTGGGTTCTTTAAAGTATTAAACAATATATTTAAAGTTTTATTCGAATTGTTGCAAAGAAACAACAAGACAAACTTTTTTTCAGAAAAATGCAGATTTCGCTTTTTTTGAGGTTAAAAATGGCATACAAGCTGGTTTGGGGAAAAAGAAAGGGGTTATCAATAACTATCTAATAAGTATATAATAACTATCTAATCCCCCCCCCATCAGTGTTATATCGGCTCGACGTCAAATTCTCCCCCACCGTTTATTTCTCCTCGCGTTTTCCTCTCCCCCCCCTCTCCATTCACTCTACGAGGGAGGGTAAAACGCAGCGTTAAACGGTGGGGAATTCTCCGTCGGCCTATAACAGCAGATGGGGGTTAGATGTGGAAAAAGAAACGGGCTTCGCCCAATAGATTGCATGTGATTAAATGTGATTAGATACTATTAGATAGTTACTTATAATTATTAGATAATATTAGATAACGCGCGCGAGAACATACATAATGGGTTATTCTACCTATTGATAACCTTGTTAATATATATGTAAATGATAAGTAATATTCTTTATTTTTTAAGATTCAATATACAATTTGAATATAGATATAATCCACTTTTCCATATACTTTTAGTAAGAGATAATGTATAATAAATGGTGGAAATAGACTTGAAAGATATAATATGCACACTGTTAATTATAGGGATTTTTTTAATTATTTCACTGATTCCGATACTAACCATCTAACGCAATCTTGTAGTTTTCCTAGAAGACAAACAACAGGGAGTGTAGGATTTGACTTGTATCTACCTGAAGGAATAATTGTAGATTGTTTAAATAGCAAACCTATTGTAGTTCCTATGGGTATATCTGTTAACATACCATCAGGTTGTTATTGTGAGATACACATAAGATCAAGTATAGCAATGACTTATAACATATGTTTAGCAAACAGTGTAGGTATCATAGATTCTGATTACAAAGGACAGATCAAGTTGTTATTGAATAACTTTGGAAATAATGATGTTGAATTAACAAGAGGTGAAAGAATCGCTCAGTTGATTCCAATAAACTTTTTAATAGATGATTCACATGTAGATAAAAATGTTAGACTTGGTGGATTTGGAAGTACTAATAATTTTAATTAAAAGAGTTTTAACAGAATCTGATCTTCTTTCCATGCTCTTTCTATTTTGATGAGTAGAGGATTTATAATCTGTTTAGATGAGTACAGAATCAGTCAAAAGGATCAACATGAGAATATATTATAACTTTTTAAGTCCGTATTTAACTATATTATTTGAAGAAAACAATGCATATGAGACATTCTTGTTTCCAAAAGAAAAGGTTGCAGAACTAAGAGATTTGAACAAAGATGCGGGATACTTTAAAGAAAAGTTGTTATTGTATGTCATTGAAAAGTTATTTAGGAATAGGTATTTTGGAACATTAGGATTCAAAGTGGAAAAAGGATCTGAACTTTATGTTTTAGATTATCAGCTTGGAAATAGATTAGATGTTGAAGGATCACAATTCTTCTTAGCAAAGAAGTTTCAAGAGTTAAAAGATGAGTTTCAATTCTCTGTAGCATGGATTAAAGTAAGCAACAACAGAGTTGAGTTAGATAAGTTTGCAAGAGAAGTTAGAGGGACGTCAACATGGATGAAGAAAATAGACTGTTTAAGGATACTAGCATGATGACAGATGATGAATTGAATGAATTGATTGATATCTCTTTAGATATAGCTGACGAGATAGGTCGTGATGATATTTACGACGGTTTAGATGAGATTTTTAATGACATGTTTAGTATAGATTCGTTATTAGATGATGAAGTTATTACTTATATTGATTTCGCTTGTGGAGAATTATTCATAGATGAAGATGTTGAATTAAAAATAGAAGAAGATGTGATAAACGACTTCAAACGTCTTTATGAGAAATTTAAAGAAACAATGAGTGAAATATATGCGCAAAAGGGATAAATGGGATATATCCGAATGGGCAGAATGGGGATTCAAGATAACTCCTATATTAAGAGAAGTCTTAAGAGAATCTGTATTTGATCAATGGATACAACAATCAGATGTAAGTAGAATTGAAGCTATGATACTCTATGGAAAGCTAGAGAGTTTAAAGAAGATGATTGCAGAGTTTTCTTCTAGATACTTTGATTTGTCTTCCATTGATGAGGAAATGAGAGAATACATAGAAGGGAAATTAAAACCATTGTTATCAGATCTTGAGATAAATCATAAATATGAATTAGTGAGTCTACACAAGTTCAGAAAATCTATAGTTTGGAGAGTTAATCATAAGTTTGTAGAAGTAGAACATGCTTTAAAAATGGAAATAAACTCTTGACTTTATATGTAGGGGATGTATAATGACAATGAGTATTTTTCATTATTAGTACTCTCATTAAAAATGGGTAAAACCTCTAGTTTTTTTGATTTTACTAGAGGTCTTACTTTTTATCTTCCATCTTCTTCTTCAATTCTTCTACATCTTTATCTGATGCACACCCACAACACTTGATGATCTCAAAAGTTTTAGTCACTGTACGAGTATCTGAACTACTAAAACCACAGAGTTTTAGTAGAAACATACCCAACATATATGACACTGTGGAGAGTGATATCCATCCGATCACTCGCAATATTCCTTCTAACATTTAACAACCTGTATTTGACATATAATATAGATTATACATACATTTAATTCTTTTCAAACCAATTTGACATAACATATACCAACCGACATCAAATTCTTGACTTTAGGTTGTGTTTGGTTAACATTTTTCCATCTTTGGTTTGAAAATTTTAAAAATGACTAATGAACGTAAGTTCTTCAAGAAGTTGTTTGCTATTGGTGTACTATCAGCAGTCACATTCACAGTTGCGGGTGTATCGAAGTCCAACACTTTGAAAGTTCCTGTAGGGATAGTTTGTCTACTCATCATAACTGCTCTAATTCTTTCTGTATTGTACGATATGTTCAAAGATTCTAAGAAGGAAGATATACCTGAATCAAATATCAAAGAGCCTGTAGTGATAGTTCCGAACAGATCAGCTGTTGTTCTTTGATTTGTTTAGAGTGTGAGAGTGTACTAGGACTTTGCAATACAGAAATATAGTGGAAAGGATAGGAACAGAGAAGAAAAAGAAAACAATATGGTCAAATATGTTCATTTTTTAGTTGATTACTGTGATCAGAGATGTATTGTTGGAGATCATAGAAGAAGAGGAATAGTATGTCTAGTGAAGAGTTCCTTAAGGAACTTTTAGAAACTTTAGATGTGGAGGATCTCGAGGAATCCATAGTGCTAAAATTAAAGTCTGGTAATAGATTACTTCTACATACTCGTTTGTTTTTGAAGATAGTAGACCCAAGCAACTTGAACAGTACATTTTTGAAAGATTGGGAGAAGGTATCAAAGTATACAACTACACAGACCCTAACTGCTATACAGACTTTTGCAAGTGTTTACAACGTGAGTCTACCAATGATAACAAGTCATGTTGGGAGTAAGGATTTTGATCTTATCGTTCACATTTGTGAATCATATGTTTTTGCTCCATCTATATACAAACCTATTGTTAAGGACATGTGGCTATTTTTCCGTGACTGGAAGAGACTTCCTGATAATGAATCTATTATCATAAAAACTGCAGAAGAGACCCTTAGTGAATTTGGAGGAACAAGATGAATAGGGACGAGTCGTTTAAGATACTTAGAGAATTCCTAAAAAATAGAAAAGTGAGTACTTTTTTGGATGATTTTAGAAAAGTATCAAAACACCATATCATAGAAGAAGAACTCACTATAGGTCAGTTTTTGTACAAGTGTGAATTGTCTGACAAAGCTACAAAAACATTTAAAGATCATGAGTCGTTTAGTATCGTGAATGAGATTTGCTACGTGATGCTCACTGAACAGTGTTGGCTTGATCCAACTATGAGGGATATTTTTAAATTCTTTGAAGAATGGAAAGAAGATCCAAAGAATAAACATCTGATGGATGAGATGTTGAATGAAATATTAGACACTCAAGAAAAAATGCTAACACATCTTTACCCTAAAGTCGAAGAACCTTTTGAAATTTGTAATGGTCTTAGAGAACTTTACAATGATTGGGAGGAGTTTTCTAAGTTTTGGCTTAAGTGGTCAAGTTGTGATGATGATCTGAAAATGATTGATAAACGTTTGTTTCTGATCATGAAAAGTATAGTCGATGTTACCCCGAATGAAGATGTTGTTGTTGGGGAGAAAGATTTGTTGTGTTTTAAGTTGTTAATCAGTACTCACAAACTGTGGAAGGTGCCACCGAAAAAAATAAAAGAACTAAATGACTTAAGGGAGGATGCTGTAAAGAGATTTGGGAAAGGGATTGTAAATGACTAAAGTAATTATAAACGGTGAATATACTGGTGACGATGTATATTTGGTTCAAATGTTTTTTCATCTGAACATGGCTAGTTTGTACTACGAAGTGTCTCAAAATGAGGGTTACGATAAGGATGCTTATACAACTTTAATGTACGAGAGCTTAGCAGATGCATTTCTATATTTACTCTTGATGGATATCACCAACCACACAGAGTGTATTAAGTCTCTCTTACCGAGTTTGAGTGCGAATGTAGAGGAAGACAATATTAGTCTACATGATGCTTTGTGCATTGTATCTAGGTTTGATCCTATTTTCGGATTTAAATATAATACACCCTCAAGTAGTGTACATTATGAAATGATTATGAAATTAGTTGATCTTTGTTTGACTAGTTCCTCTCATGAGAAATTGATGCCTAGTAAAGGGTTTTTTGACTATCTAAAATTGTTCACTTACACTCTGTTAAGCATCAAACCTGAGTATGAAACGTGGATGTTCTCATGGTGGTTTTACCTCCCCCCCTTCTTCAAAAATAATTATAAAATACCTCTAATCTTTTTGAAGTACAAAGAAGAATTAATGGCTTACATCGATGAACAAGAAAGGGATTGTAAATGAGTGAGTATCCTAAGAAGAATGCTTACCTAAACCAAGCGTTGTTTAATATCATTTTATCAAACTATTACTTCAAGCAGAATGGATATCTTCCAGATTGGGATTTGGAGATAGCTTTCTTTTCTTTGTTCATGCTGATGATTGTTAAACATAATCCTAAACATCCTACAATAGAACGTGTTAGGATTTACTTGTTAAATGAGGATGATAATCCTGATTCTGATGATCCTGATTATGATGACATTATGGATATTAATCTCGAACATGCTTTGAATATTGTGTCAGAGCTTGATCCTATTTACAAAGCTGATCATGTGACGGATTGTGGTGTTAGACCTTACTTGATGATGTATCATCTAGTAGGTTCGAATGCTATTAA
>JACCDH011039834.1_pt1 | contig 22974 bp, 16 predicted proteins | sample 7442481 | NCBI WGS metagenome assembly JACCDH01 (sample SAMN15323433, study PRJNA562643) | freshwater metagenome | isolation source: river surface water | place: USA:Blue River Watershed | collected 2017-08-15
CTACTTGGGCATTAGCAGCATCAATTGCATTGGTTAACAAAATTGCTGAAGAAGAATCGGTAGATAAAAGTAGAATCTATATCACAGGATTATCAATGGGTGGCATGGGTACATTTGAAGCAGTCTATCGCAATCCCAATTTGTTTGCTGCAGCAGCACCTATTTGCGGAGGAGGAAATGATTCTTTATACAACAACAGCGTGAAGAAAACAGCCTTCCGAGTTTTTCATGGAGATGTAGATGTTGCGGTAAATGTAGAACTATCTAGAAAAATGGTGGCTCGCTTAAAAGAGTTGAAAGTACCAGTAGAATACATTGAATATCCTGGCGTGAATCACAATAGTTGGGACAATGCATTTGCAGAGCCAACTTTCATGAGCTGGTTTTTTCAACACCAACTGGCACCTGAGAAAAAAAGAAAAAAATAATTAATGCAGTTGAATTAAATAGGGTTGCAATAACCAACAGAACAGGGTAATAGTAATGATGCAAATAATATTCAACACAAAACCTGTTTTAATCATGTCTTTTATTTTAACATGACCACTGGCAAATACAATGGCATTGGGTGGTGTACCCATGGGCAACATACTGGCTACACTTGCACCCAATGTCATGGGTATGCCCAAGGATAGCGGATCCATATTCAATGCAATAGCCACCGAAGAAATAACTGGAGCCAATACAATTACTTGTGCCACATTGCTCATGACTTCGCTTAAAAAAACAGAGAGTGTGGTAACCACTAATATCATCAACAATAAGTTGGTCGAAGAAAATGAAGCGATATAAGATCCTAATTGTTGCAAAAGATTGGCATCTTCTAAAGCTTTAGCCAATGCAATGCCTCCACCAAACATTAGTAAAATACCCCAGGCCATTTTGCTGGTATCTTCCCACTCCAATAATCGATTCGGATTTTCAACAAGATGATTCGTTGGTTCTTCAACCGCTTTATTGGTTGGGTCTTCATGCTGCTTGGTGCCCGATGAAATAAGGAACAGGGTTAATCCCCCCGCCATAGCAATCATTGCATCGTCTAACTGAATGATATGTTGAAAACCATTGATCAGGTCTTTGGTTATCCATAAAAAAACAGTGATTGAAAAAATAATCAATACCCTTTTTTCTGGTAAAGATATTTTTCCCAGCTTGGCCAATTCATCTTGAATAAACGCTTTGCCTTCTACACTATGGCTAATTTTATTTGGATACAGCCATTTAACCATTACCCAATAAAGTCCAAAAATCATTACGATGGTTAGTGGCATAAATACAATCATCCAATCAACAAATCCAATCGTATAATTAAATCGTTCACTTATATGCGCTACATAAGCCACATTGGGTGGTGTTCCTATAATGGTGCCTAAAGCAAAATTGGATGCATACGCTATGGATAACATTAATACCAATGAGAAGTTTTTGATATTGCCCTCTTGATTGTGGTGCTTGTTAATTACATGTATTACAGAACCTGCAATGGGTAGCATCATCATGGTTGTAGCAGTATTGCTTAACCATAAACTTAAAAAACATGTAGCCAGTATAAATCCTAAAATAATTCGATCTCCATTGGTGCCCGTGATATTGATAATACCCAGTGCTATGCGTTTATGCAGGTTCCATTTTTCTATTGCCAATGCAATAAAAAAACCACCCATGAATAAAAAAATAGTTGAATCCGAATAAGACTTCGTTACTTCTTTAACTGATGCAATACCTAATAATGGAAATACTACCACTGGCACCAATGCAACCACTGCTAATGGTGCAGCTTCTAAAACCCACCAACTAATCATCGCAAACGCAATCGATAGAACCGTTACCGATTTAGGTGCCAAAGAAAATGGATTGAAAAAATAAAAGACCAATGCCAATACCAAACCAATTAGCATGGCGATTTCTTTCTTGTATCGCTGGTAGATCATTGGCCTAAGGTTTATAAACCACTCCGTTTTTCATCACCCATAATGGCTTTCTTAAAACAGCAATTGAAACAGAAGGGTCTCCTTCAAATATAACCAAGTCTGCTAAATGGCCTGCTTTTATAAATCCAATTTGGTTTTGTAACTGAAGTGCTTTGGCATTAACGCTGGTAGCAGCTTGCAACACTTGCAAAGGCTTCATTCCGTAGTTCACCATCAATTCCATTTCTAATACATTTTCTCCATGCTCAAATACACCCACGTCTCCACCCATTCCAATGGTGACGCCTTGGTCCATTGCAATTTTAAATGCTTTTCTTTTCTGAGTAACGGCTTCTGATTCTGATTCGATTCCTTTTTTCCAACCCTTGTATTGCGTAACTGATTCGGTTGCAGCCAAGGTTGGAAAATACACTACGCCTTTTTGTTTCATCAATGCTGCAGTTTCTGCATTTAATAAGTCTCCATGTTCTATTGTGGCAGCCCCACCCAATATGGCTCTTTGCATGGCTTCATTGGTTTTGGCATGAGCCACCATTACTCTTCCACTGCTTCTAGTAACTTCATTGATTAACTTCAATTCATCTAAAGTAAAAGTGGGTGCCGCTTCATCATTTAATCCCCATCGGTAATCGGCATATACTTTGATTAAATCGGCTCCTTTCCCAATTTGATCTCTTACCACTTTAATCAAATTGTTTCCATCTGCTTCTTCTGCACCAACCATGATTTGTTGGTCTAGATCATATCCCTTAGGACCGTATGAACCGGTTGCTACAATGGCTCTTCCTGCAACCATTAAACGAGGACCATCAATGATGCCATCGTTAATGGCTTGTTTAATAGCAACATCTGCATAACCAGCACCTTCCGATCCTAAATCTCTAGATGTAGTAAATCCTGCTAACAATGTTTTCTTTACATGTACAGTTGCCCTTGTTGTTCTATAGGCATCAGACTCTTTAGATACCTGGGTATCCCAATCGGTTTTATTGTATGGATATAAGAGTATATGAGAATGTCCTTCAATTAAGCCGGGCGTTAATGTAGCGTTGGGATAATTAACTACGATGGCATTGGCTGGAACCGCTAATTTGTCTTTAGGACCTGCGGAAGTAATGGTATTGCCCTGCACAATCACTGCCCAGTTGCTCTGCATATTTTCGCCATCAAAAACTTTATTGGCAGTAATATAATAAGTGTTGGATGTAGTTTTTGTGATTGTTGATTGGCTATTGGCTGTATTAAATACAAATAGTAAGCTTGTAAAAATGAATAGTAATTGGTTTTTCGCATTGGTTTTCATGCAACCAATTTACAACTTTATTGTGCAAGAAATTGCCTGAACCAATGTCCGGATTGTTTTACTGTTCTAAGTTGGGTTTTAAAATCAACATGTACTAATCCAAATCTTGCATGATAGCCCTCAGACCACTCAAAATTATCCATCAGTGTCCAAGCAAAATAACCACCAATATTTATTCCGCTTTTTTTTGCTTTTAATAATGCAGCTAAGTATTGTTGAAAATAATGGATACGATTGGTATCGTTAATGATTCCATTGACTAGTTTGTCTTTATAAAATGCACCACTCTCCGATATGATGATTTTCTTCACCCCTTTATAAGCTGCAAACTGCTGAATAATATGATAGAAGCTATCCGGATTAACTTCCCATCCCATATCGGTTGCAGCCACTTTTCTTGATTTAGCACTTATATCCGATGCTTGAATAATGGGTATGACGGCATTGTATTTAACAACAACTGGAAAATAATTTTGCACGCCTATAAAATCAAAATCAAATTTCATTCTTTCCGTGAACTTCCAAGCTTTATTGTGTAAGTACAATTTATCCATTAAAGCAAAACCATCTGAAGGATAGCCCATTCCCAAACTGGGTTCAATAAATAATCGGTTTAATAAAATATCGATTCGATTAGCTGCTTCTAAATCTTTTTTATTGGGTGTTGCCGGAATGATTTCACTGCAAGAGAAACTGGTTCCAATATTTGCATGAGGCACATTGGCTCTTATAATTCTTCCTCCATCTGCTTGTGCCAACACCGCATTGTGTACTGCCGGTAAAAAATTACTTAATCCCAATTTTCCCGGGGCATGTTTCCCAATCATATATCCCAAAGAAGTAAAGCCCATGGGTTCATTCAAGACGATCCAATTTTTTACTTTGCTACCATATTCTTGGGTACATATTTGAACATACCTCGTAAACCATTTTATTAAATGAGTAGATGCCCATCCTCCTTCTTTTTCTAATGCTGCTGGTAAATCCCAATGGTATAAAGTGATATAAGGAATCAAATCTAAGTTGAGGCACTCATCAATTAAACGATGATAAAACTGAATCCCTTCTTGATTAATTCTACCTGTTCCTAGTGGCAATATTCTACTCCATGAAATAGAAAAACGAAATACTTTAAAACCCAATGCTTTTACTAATAACAAATCATCTTTGTATCGATGATAAAAATCACAGGCAATAGAGGGAGTAGCACCGCCTTTAATCTTTCCTTGCTTATTGGCAAATTGATCCCAAATAGATAAGCCTCTTCCGTCTGTTTTATAGGCGCCTTCATTTTGTGCCGCAGCTATTACAACACCCCATAAAAAATCATCTCCAAAATCACTGGCTTTTAAAATAGACTCTTTACTCAATTAGCGGAATTTTAGGGAAAGATGTTCTAGTTCATATTGATTAAATTCATCGGCTTGTACTTGCATTGAAGCAGCTGATTCCATTAGCTTTTCTACAATGGTTGCTGTATTAAAGTTTAGATTCAATTTAGTTTGTTCCGCTCCATTTAACCAGCCCTCTACTTGTTTGGCAAAATCACTATTTAAATTAGCTAATATTGGAACACCAAAATGTTGCAAGGCAGCCGCATTACACAATTGCTCATATTGTCCCTTGATGGGTACACAAAGTAATTTTTTATTTAAATAAAGCGCTTCTGCGGGTGTTTCAAAACCAGCTCCAGTAATTACGCCGCTAGCATTGATCATACTTTGTGTAAACAATGTATTGTCAATGGGCATGTAGATGATATTCCCTTGCTGCTGAATGGTCTTGGCCTTCTTGCTAAACAAATGAAATAACTGATTCGGTAATTGCTTTAAATACGAAGCAACCACTTCATCACTGTAATGAGATAGATAAACAGCTATATGTCCCAGATTTTTAGGACTTGCCATTAATACTTGTTCTTTGATAATAGGAGAATAAATAAACTCATCGTACTGCTCAAAATGCAATCCAATGTATTTGGTAGCAGTTGCATAATTGTTTAAAACCAATTCTCCCATCCAATCTTTCTTATTTGGTCTTGGTGTTTGTTTACTTTTAAAACTCGCTTGATGACCAAACCCAATAGAGGGTACTTGCTTTATTTTACAGGCCAAAGAGGTAATGCTTTCAAAATCATTCACCACCAAATCATATTGATCAACTGGCAATGCCCTTGCTTCTTTAATAATATTGATAAGTGATAACTCCTTAGCCATTTTCCAGTAATCCAAACCACCTCTATTGCCATAAAACAAACTCACCCCATTAGATTGGTATTTTACAGGTAGGGCTACTTTTAAGTTGCTATTGTTGCCACTTAAAAAAACATCTACTTGCCCATAACGTTGCAAATAAGGAATTAATTCTTTTGCTCGAGCTATATGCCCATTCCCTGTAGCTTGTACTGCATAAAATATTTTCATGCTTGTAGTATTAAAGAGTTTAGAAACAAGGTTACCTCATCTGTAATCACATTTAATGCAGGTTGTTTTTGCTGGCTCGGTTTTGTTATTGCAGCTTCTGCAGCAAACGCTTTTGGATCATACTGATAGATAGACCATTCGTGATTAGCATATTCTAAAGCGGTTAAATTTTCAATCCAATCGCCGCTATTCATGTACACAACTTTGCCGGCTGCGGTTTCTACCGTTCTTACTTGGGGTTGATGAATATGACCACATATTACATAGTCATACTTTTTTGAGATAGCCAGTTCTGCTGCGGTTTGTTCAAAATTGCCAATCCAAGAAACTGCTTGTTTTACACTGTCTTTCACTTTTTTACTCAAACTCATTTTCTCCTTTCCTGCAATCTTTAGGAAGTAATTAATGAATCGATTCAATAAGATGAGTAAATCGTATCCATGTCCACCTAATTTAGCAAGGAGCTTTGCGCTTCCTTTGGTGGTTGCATCAAATACATCTCCATGAAAAATCCAGGTCATTTTTCCATCAATCTCCATCACCACTTTATCGGTCAACTTAAAATTGCCAATCTCTACATCGCTATACCTACGAAGCATTTCATCATGGTTACCAGTTATATAAATTACCCTTGTACCATTGCTTACCAGGTTCATGATTTCTTTAATCACTTGCAAGTGGCTTGGTGGAAAATACCTTTTACTAAACTGCCATCCATCTATAATGTCGCCGTTTAATATTAAAATTTGAGGAGCAATGCTTTTTAAGTAGTTGACTATTTCAGTTGCATGACAACCATATGTTCCTAAATGCAAATCGCTGATTACTACTACGTTCACCGAGCGTTTTTCCATGGGTAGTGTTTTACAAATCTCCCACTAGTATATTAACCCAGGGTTAAGGAATCATTACGGAATTGTGAATAATAAAAAAGGCCACCCGTTTGGGCAGCCTTTTCAATATGCTAAAACGCAATATTATTTAGAAACACCATTGGTATGAACACCATTGGTGGCGCCAGTTGGTATTCCACCTGGAATAGGAATAGGCTTGGCTTGTTCTTTAACCAACTCTGGCAATTTCACTTTTTCTTTTGCAGCTAAATTGTCTTCGTAAATTTTGATCAAGCTAGGAAGGTTTGGATCTGAGCTCAATTTTTGATCTACATCTATTCCATCAATGATTTCTTTGATTCTATTAATGGTATTGGTATCTGGTACACTGATGATACAATCTAAATTGGTCATTTCATCGTTCTCAAAACGATAGGTATACACTCTTCCTGAAATTTGGCACCCTTGTTTTACTTGCACTTTACCAGTACAGAAAATATTGCCACTGAATTTTCCTGATAAAACCAATTCAGAACAAATCAAATCTCCATTAAATACTGAATTCGATTCTAAGATTACCTTTTGTTTAGACAAAAGTGTACCATTGATACTGCTTTCAATTTTAAGAGAATGCTTTGTCTTAAAATGACCTTCCATAAAAACCCCATCGGGTAAAGTGATTAAAACCTGGCTTTGATCTATCATATAAATAATTTTTTGATTACAAGGGGGTATTAAAAATAATCATAATTTCTTTTTTCCTTCATAAAACATAATAAAAATTTATATTTTGTTTGATGGCTAGGGAGAATGACGAGTAATTATCGGTGAATACCGTTTTTTTATTAAACAGTCTTAACTTACTATCTATAAACCCTAGATCAATATGAAAAGTAATCCCATCATCAAAATTGTAGTACTGGTTATTGCTTTCTTTGTTTTCATCTACTTTATTGTTACGAATTTCTTGGGGGAAGATTCCCCTAAACAGAATACCCTTTCCGATCAAGAAAAATCAGCTGGCTGGGTTTTATTATTTGATGGGGAAACCACCAATGGCTGGCATATGTTTAGCAAGCCCAATATGAAACATGCTTGGAAAGCCATTGATGGAGAATTAACCACCAATACTAATGATACTTCCGGTACGCATGGGGATATTGTTACCGATGGGGTATATGAAAATTTTGAACTGGTTTTCGATTGGAAAATTGCCCGTGAAGGAAATAGCGGCGTATTTATTAATGTGCAAGACGATACCAGCTATATAGCCACTTGGGCTACTGGTCCTGAATACCAATTATTAGACAATCCCAATATGCAACCTGGCTACCTCGACGGTGGAAAAAAAGGGGCTGGTGCACTCTACGGCCTTGCTCCACTTAAAACCCCTGTAGAGCCTAACCCAGCAGGGGAATGGAACAATAGTAGAATCATGCAAGTGAATGGAAAAATCAATTTTTGGTTGAATGGAACTTTAACCGCCGAAGAACAAATTGGCTCTGAACGTTGGAAGGGTTTAGTTACAAACAGCAAAGCTGCTGTGTTTCCCGATTTTAGTAAAGCAACCAAAGGTCATATTGGCTTACAAGATTGGGCAAAAGGTGTATCTTTTAGAAATATTAAAATTAGAGTCATTCAATAATTATTATCATGTTATACGCTAAACATCTTCGAGTTATTACTGCATCTTGTTTGTTGGGCTTCGCTCAATTATGCGCTATTCCCTTTGCATCTGCACAAAAAACGGATATTGGCAAACTTTCTTCGGGTGGTAAACTTAAGCCCGTTCAAGCCAATATGGATATTCGTAAGTATGTACTCAATCTAGATGTAGACATTGCCAATAAATTCATCAAAGGAAATACTACCGTAAACCTTCAATTAAAAAATGCGGCCGATACCATTTTGTTAGATCTTATTCAGCATTATACCATTGAGTCTGTTAAAGTGGATGGTAAAGCGGTTGCATTTGATCATAAAGAAGAGAAAATATTCATTAAAGCTGCTTCGAATAGTCCATTTGGGGTGGGCAACCATAGTGTATTCATTAGTTATGGAGGCAACCCGCCTGAAGCTGTAAGACCTCCATGGTTAGGCGGCTTTACTTGGGCTAAAGACCGTTCAGGAAATGACTGGGTTTCTATTAATATCCAAAAGGAAGGGGGCAGAATGTATTTCCCTTGCAAAGACCATCCAAGTGATGAGCCTAATGAAGGCGTTGAAATGAATATCACGGTGCCTGCTGGCTTATTGGTTGCGGGTCCTGGCTTATTACAAAAAACAGTTACCAAGAAAAACAAGTCTACGTTTTCTTGGAAAACCAATTATACCATCAGCAATTATTGTATCCTATTTAATATTGGAAAGTATCGTGTAGTGAAAGACAGCTATACTACCATTAATAATAATATTGTACCCATTGAATATTATATTTTAGAAGAAGATTCTGCACAAGCAAAAAGAGTAATTGAAGCCAAAAAAAGAGATTCAAAAATTCTAGAAAAATATTTTGGTGAATACCCTTGGTACAAAGAAAAGATTGGTATTGCTGCTGTTCCTAATTCAGGTATGGAACACCAGACCATGATTACGTTTGACAATAAATTTATTTTCACCAAAGTAGGTGGACAAGATTACTCCGCTAATTTATTTCATGAATACGCACATGAGTGGTGGGCCAATAAAGTAACCAATAGAGATTGGGCACATATGTGGATTCAAGAAGGCATTGGTACTTATGCAGAAGCATTAGCTATGTATGAATTAGGCGGACAGGAAGAATACAACAAAATTATTGCAGCGCATAAAAGAGGCATCCGTTATAGAAAACCATTGGTGGGTGGAGAAGAATTATCGGAAGATGAAACCTATGCAGGTAATGATATTTATACCAAAGGTTCTTTCTTCATGCATAGTTTGCGTTATGTTTTAGGCGACGAAGTGTTTTTGAAAACATTGAAACAATTAGCTACCGATCCTGCATATACTTATGACAATACGGTTACTACCACTGATGTAGAACAATTATTCAGTAAAGCTGCTGGTTATTCTTTAAAACCATTTTTTGATTTTCATTTAAGAACTACGCAATTGATTGAAGTCTCCATCAAAGAAACCGGCTATCAGCAATATCAAATTAAACCCATGAATTATTTCATGGATTTACCTTTTGAAATTACCCTGAATGGAAGAGCAACTAGAATGATATTGGGCAAAGATGGGGTATCAGTAAAAAGTAATACTGTTCCAATGGTAGATGCTGCAGGTTATTATTTAAAGAAAGTATTTATTCAATAATTTTTCCTTGATGATCAATTTGTCTTTGCTCGAAGGGGTTGATGGTTGCATTTAAAAGAACCGCCAACTCCAATCGGGTCAAAGGCATTTGCTCATTAAAATAACCCAACTTCCATTTAAGCCAAGCAGCTTTTATTTGTTCTGTAAAGATTTGCTTATTGGCATAATTCCAGCGTGCATGACTTGTAGTAAGCTGCGATTTTTGATTTTTCAATTGGGGATTATTTTTGGCCATTTCCATCATTAAATCAATGGCTTGGGAAAGCGTTAGGAATTTTTGTGCACCTATTTTTATTGCATGATAAGGTACCAAATCTTTTACTAACTCATTTTGTTTTACCAAAGAATCTGGATGAAAATAAGTACGATTGGCCCAACCAGTTGGAACTCCCTGTCCTTTTAAAATTCCAGTAGCACCAATTTTTTGTACCGCTTCAAAATGTGGATGCGTCAACGGTACATCAAAGTATGGCATGATATAAGCATTGGACGCCAGTAATGCAGCTTGTACTTTTCTTATGGGTACTTTATCCGCTGAACAATTGTCTTTAGCAGCTGTAGCGGCCAATGTTCCTGCAGCTTGTCCAATCAATAAAGCAATGGCTTGTAGTCGGGTAGTTCCATTTACCACATTGCTTACGCTGATGCTTTTTTCAGCTACCACCAATCCTTTGGTATTTGCTGGAATTAATACCCCCAATGGAATATTAAAAGAAGGCACTCCATAAAAATCTAAGTGCTGTGGTGCTTCCGGATTTTTCTTATGGTGGTGATCAATAGGATAATCTCCAACCGCAATGCCGGTTCTATACAATGGGTTCGTTAGTTGAAAAGGCGTTGCAATCTGTTTGATATCCATTCTTACCAAACCCTTTACTCTTCTGCTTTCCCGATGATAGGGAATCAAGGGAAAACGATCTTTAGTAGGATATTCATCATCCGCCAATCCCAACTGTTTAAAACCCAATTGGTGTTGAATAAAATAAATAAAGCGCAGGGTTTGTTCTTTGGCTTTTATCAATTCTTTATTGCGTTCGGCTTCACTCATCTCCACTATATTCAAATAAATATCATTGCCATAGCCTGGCCAATTGATCATGTATTTATTATTCGGAAGCTTTCCGTAGTTCAACATCTTTTGCGCATCTACACTTGGTTTTTGTCTTGCTTTATTAAAATAATAATCGGTACAAGCTCCATCAAACTCTGCTGGATCATAATTGGCTGGTCGTACAATGGTGCAGTCTTTACCTATACCATAATCCTTTAGAATAGCTACATAAGTGATGTCTTGTACAAAATCATTGCTGGGACCTTTGTGAACATTCTCCTGAGTAATTTCATTGGACTCCATTCCTAGATCATAAGGAACTTTTGCATTGGCCATTACATCTCCCAACTCGGTGGCATCAATCACTTGCTTTGCGTAAATAGTGATTTTCTCTCCTTTCGGCATCAATATAAACTCGGCCCCTTTGATCACGCCGTTTTCTACAATGGCTTTTTGAAAATGATATTGATAGTTTATGTTGAGATTTTTGGTTGAAGCCGCCATGGTTTTAAAAATACTATCTCCCACATGTGGTTCAAACAGGGTATTACTTACCCAACCGGTTGATACTTTTGAAGGACCACCATATACCTTGTACAATGCAGATCGAAACTCTCCAAAAATTCCTGAAGGCAAGTTGTGATTGCCATCAAATGCGCATACGCCTGCTGCGGTAATCATTCCACCTAACCATGTACTGGGTTCTGCTATGATCGTATGAACGCCCATTCTGGCAGATTGAATGCCAGCAGCAATCCCGCTGGCACTCGCTCCCACCACTAATACATCGGTTCTTTCAATTTTCTGTGCTTGAATACTTTGCATGCAAAGCATTGAAAAGAATAATTGCAGCAGTCGAAATTTATTTTGCACAAGGATTATTTTAGGTATTTATTAAACCAGCTAATATATCTTTCAAAGCGATCTTTTACATAACTAGGAGTGCTGATGCCATGAAATTGTCCAGGATAAATAATTAATTCAGTAGGTGTTCCTAATGAACGGAGTGCTTGATACATTTGCTCTGTTCCAACTGCAGGTACATTAAAATCTTTTTCTCCTACCATGAATTGAGTGGGTGTTTTAATTTTATCTGCTTTCAAAAACGGATAAGACAGTTTTAAATAACGGTCGATGTTTTTCCAAGGAGCACCCAATTCGTTATCATATTGATTAATGTATTGATCAACCCCATACAAAGAAGAAACCATAGCAACACCTGCCCCACTGCTGGCTGCTTTAAAACGATGGTCGGTTGCAATTAAATAATCAGTCAAAATTCCCCCATAACTCCATCCGCAAATACCCAATTTGTCTTTATCTGCCCAGCCTTTTTCTACTGCATAGTCTACTGCTCCTTGAATATCGATTACTTCTTTGTTTCCCCAATCGGCACTAATGGTTTTTGAATACTCCCAACCGCGTCCACTACTTCCACGATAGTTTACGCCCACTACCATATAACCTGCAGCTGAAAGCATTTGTCTTGTTAAATCAAATCCATATTCGTCTTGCGCAACTGGCCCACCATGAATATAAAAAAGCGTTGGTAATTTTTGTGTAGCTGGAACCGATGCAGGACGCAACATAATACTAGACACTTTGGTTCCATCTGAACTCGTAGAGCTGTAACCCTCTACTGAAGCAAGTTCTAGGGGAGCAACAAATTCATCTTGGTGCTTGGTTAATCTTCTGGTTACTCCATTTTCTACTGCATATAATTCAGTGGGCAATTGCGGTTCACTCATGCTTGCAACCCAATTATTATTGCTATGCACCTGAATGGCTCCGTAACTTTTTTTACCTCCAGCAATTTTAGTAAGCGCACCAGTTGCTATATTAAACTGTCCAATATATCGTTCTCTATCATCGGAAATTAAGGCCGCAATATGTAAACCATCTTTAGTGAATTTAATATTGCTGACCGGTCTATCCAATGTTTTAGATAATTGCTTAGGCGTTCCATTTCCATTGGCATCAATCAAAGTCAAAATCATTTGCTGATATGCGGTATACCCTTCAGAAGAAGAACTTAAATAAGCAATGCTTTTGCTATCTGGGCTCCACACCGGACTTTCATCTTCCCCTGGCCATTTCGTGAGTTGCTTGGCTGGTGCATTGGGTTTTGCTTCCATCACAAAAATATCGGTATTGATATTTCTGTCTGGATCGGCTGTAGTGTTACTCACAAAAGCAATTTGTTTTCCATCAGGACTAAATACCGCACCGCGTTGATCAAAAGCTCCGCTGGTTAGGGTATCCATTTTCTTGGTCGCAACATCAAAAAGATAAAGGTGGATCGGATCCCGCTGCGTAATATATCCCACTACATCTTGCTTAAACTTATATCGATCAATCACAATGGGTTTGGGCGTCTTTGGCTTTGAAGTATCTGCGGGTGTTTTGAGGGTCATCAATATTTTTTTCCCGTCTGGACTCCAGGAATAATCCATGAGGCTTGTTTTTAAATTCGTCAGTTGTAATCCCTCACCACCCAATCGATTCAATAACCAAATTTGGCTATTGGTTGCACCATTGCGCGCTGCAACAAAAGAAAGGTATTTACCATCGGGGCTCCATCTTGGTTGTGTTTCCGCATCGGGGCTATTGGTTAGTTGAATGGTTTGTTTTCCATCCCAACTCACCATCCAGATATCGGTATTGCGTTTGTTTTGTGCTGAATCAACCGATGACAATGTGTAAGCAATCCAATTACCATCTGGTGATAGTTGTGGATCACCCAGTGTTTGCAAACGATACACATCAGCGGGTTGTAATTTTCTTTTGGGGCCTTGGGCAATAACTGTTTGAAAAAAACAACCCAACAATGCCAATAATAAATACTGCTTTTTACGATTCATGGTTTTAGATTTTGGAGAGAAAAGGAAGGCTAATATAATTCTTTTCAAAAAACAGAAGGGTAAAGCATTCCGTCAAATTCAAGTAACACGTTGAATTTTATGTATTAGGGTCTTCGATAACACTTAAGTCTTCCAGTTTATTCGTATCTTTTTTACAAGAAATAAATCATTGAATTATGATAAACTATAAAATTTTTATATCAGGAATAGTGCTTTTATTGAGTTGCAACAACGAAAACACCACCACTCAAAAAGATACCACTGTTAATGCCATTCAAAATCCAATTGACACGAGTTCCATTCCTGCTTTTGAAAAAACATTAAGTCTTCAAGGAATCAATTATAAAATAATTGCTTCAGGCGAAGGCTCTATCCAACAGCTTAGCATTATTCCGTCAGGATTAACAGGAATAAATGATTCAATCAATGTTGAAGTTGATCCAGTAATCAATGCAGAAATTGAAGATTTAGACGCAGATGGATTTCCCGAATTATTAATTTATACCCAATCAACTGGTTCAGGTAGTTATGGAACTGTATTGGGATATTCTCCTAATAAGGGTAAATCGCTTTCTCCCATTTATTTTCCGGATATCAATGAAGATAAAAAGCTAAGCGCTGGCTATAGAGGACATGATGAATTTTCAGTTGTCGAAAACAGTTTGGTGAGACGATTCAAACTATATGACGAAAAAGATACAAACGCGTCTCCTTCAGGAAAGTATAGACAAATAGAATACAAATTAGTAAACGGGGAAGCTTCTAAAAAATTTGTAGTGAAGCGTTATCAATAATACCACCAGTTCTTTTTTATTGATGAATCAAAAATAGTGTTCGCAAAATGCGGTTGCTGTAGATTGAATGATTTCAACGCCAGGCTGATAAAAAGAAGGTGCAGGATTGGGATCAACTACCATTATTTTTTTATGTGCATTCAACCCTTCGTGCAAAGCCCCATAGGTAAAACCCACTGAATTGGAAGTACCCATAAAAATGATGGTATCTGCTTCATCGAGCCAGTGCAAAGCTTTATTGTACTGGTACATTTCTGTGTAATATTCATCGAACAATAAAATATGCGGTCGCTCCGATTTATTTTCATCAATGCTTCCGTTGCTGTGGATATGGAATAACGCAAATAATTCCTGCTCGAGATTATTTTCATTTACCCCATCCCAATTGGCCCATTCCAACTCATTGCGGTATTGCGCATGTATTTTTCTTTTGTAATGAATATTTCCATGAATCTCGATTAGGCTATCCATTGAATGCTTTGCCTTGATATGGAGGTTGTCAATATTCTGTGTGATGACTTTTACATTGCTTTTCGCTAAGATTTCATGGGCTTTATTAGGTAATGCATCTTTACAACTAACAAATCGATGGAAATACCATTGCAAAAATGAACCTGTGTTCATTCGATAATTTCGATAGGTTGCCATTTCTGTAGGGTTTTCATTCCAGAGACCATTTTTTCCCCTGAAAGGTTGAATACCAGATTCAACTGAAACACCCGCTCCTGTGATGACAACTGTATTTTTCATGCGCTAAATTTAATTCCTTGGAATGAATAAAATGGATTCAAAATTATTTACAAGGCTGCATACTCGGTTGTATTAGCGTCTTTAAAATAATTACCTTAGAATCCTTCTTGATGAAAAACCCTTGGTACATATTATTGGCACTCTTTACATGGTTAAACAGCTTTGATTCAATAGCTCAAGTATTTTGTGGTTATCATATGGGAAGAGCTGATACAACTAAGGCAAAGTATTTTAAGGCGGAAGAAGAAAAAATGAATTGGGCCATTCGTTCCCAAATTCTAAAAACAAGGGCATCCAATTTTACAAATGGTGTAATTCGCAATCAATCTACTGGAGTTAAAAGTACCAGTACACCTCCTTTACCTCCAACGGTTTATATTCCGGTGGTATTTCATATTATTGATGAAAATCCATTTGCAACAACGGACGCCATGGTGCAAGCTGCGCTTGACGATTTAAATAAAGCTTTTGCCCATCAAGGCGCTTATGGAGTAGATACCCTAGGAGCAGATACACGTATTCAATTTAAATTGGCACAAAGAACTCCCACAGGTGAAAAATCCAATGGTATCAACCGCATCAGTTCTATTTATGATACAGTAGATGTAGACCTAGAAGATGCTGCACTAAAAAATCAAATCAAATGGGATCCTAGTAGGTATGCGAATATTTGGGTAGTGAAAAAAATCAATGGAGAAATTCAACCCAGTCTTTTTGAATGCGGCCAATGGACTAGGATGGCTTATGGTGGTTATGCATCTGCAGGTGGTGGAATGGTTGTTGCAGGATTAGTCACTTCAATTATTGCACACGAAATGGGGCACTATTTGTCTTTGCTTCATACATTCCAAGGAACCAATTGTATAAACAACGACTGTACTACTGATGGTGATCGCGTTTGTGATACACCCCCCGACAGAAGCACACAAGGGTCCGACTGCAATAATCCAGAAAATTCTTGTGGTACTGATACGCTTTCAGGTCCATTCACCGTAGACATGCGAGACAATATCTCCAACTTTATGGATTATGGAACCAGCTGTCCAACTGTTTTTACGCCGGGACAAGGAGAACGCATGCGCGCTTTTTTAGCCGTATTTAACGGAGGTAGTTTATTGGTAAGTGACGGTGCTACCCCGGTATGTGCAGATAATATTAATGCCCTGTACGAAGTAACTGCCAATCCATTTCCATTAATCGGAACAGAAGTGGAGTTTACAAATCGTTCTGTTGGTGCCAATAGTTATGAGTGGTGGATTAAAAACACCGCATCAGGCATAGAGTCTTTAGTGGCAACTACCATCAACCTAAAATATCTTTTTTCAACTGCCGGTACTTATGAAGTTAAACTCAAAGCATTCACCAGTGCAGGTACTTGTACGAGTAGCTACTATACACAAATAATTGTAAGCTGCGGAACGATTGCCCGGTTTTCTCCTGATAAAAGGATTGTTGCTTCTAAGAATGGTATTTATGAAGACACGGTCACTTTTAAAAACTATTCGCAGTATGCAGATAGTTATGAATGGTATATCAGAAACAACTCCACGGGCATTCAACAATTAATTAGTACTGCAGTTGATTTAAAATATTCATTTCCTACTGCTGCTAATTACAGTATTTGGTTAACTGCAACCAAGGGAACCTGTATTGCGAATTCCGAGCGTTTCAATTTAAATGTTACTGAAGCAACCAGTGATGCGGTACTAGATTTGTATTCGGTGAACTGCTACAATAACGATTCCATCAGATTATTTTTTGGCATTCGAAATATTGGTGTAGATACCATTCCAGCAGGAACTACCGTTCGGTTTTATGATAAAGACACTTTATTGCCAGGCAGAAAAGCATTGGACTCCCTTTTTAAAACACCGGTTGATATTTCAGGAAACTGTTCAGCCACTTATGTACATTATATAAAAGTGGATAGAAACAGACAGGATTCTGTTTTCTTAATATTAGATGAAGAAAATTCCATTCAAGAAATAAGTAAAACCAATAACCGAACCAGGCGTTTTTTATTTCAACCAACCATCAGTATTAGCCCTAAGGATACCACGGTATTTGTCAATAGCACACAAAATTTTAGATTAAACTACGCCCCCGATGTACTTACAAGTATTGCTTGGAGCAGTAATAAAGGAAATTTTAGTTGTACCAATTGCATAACACCTTCAATGAAAATTTTGGATACCAGTTATTTAAAAGTCAAAACCGTTTCTCAGTATGGTTGTGAAGATTCTGCAACAGCTGTTGTCAATATTTTCCCCAATGACTTAAGGGTGAGTGACCAAGCAATTTATTGTTACAAAAACAATGACAGTGTTTTTACGAGTACCAAACTTTGCTTACTCAACGGATATGAACAATTGACGAAGTCAATTAAGGTTCAATACTTTGATACGCTTAAAACAGAACCCAGTGCTAAACTATTGTACGAAGTAATTATTCCAGCATCTACTAATTTTATAAATAGCTGTGCTACCATCAGTCACTCTTTTGCAAGAAAGGGAGCAAACAATATTTATGTTTACCTAAATCCAGACTTGGCTATTTACGAAGATCAAACCAATAATAACAGCATTGCTGCTCCCTATAAAATATTTGCCATTGGCTTACCTATTACTCAACTGGCGATTCCTAGAGGAGATCCTTATCCAATGTCTATTTTACAATTTGGTGAACCGCTCACAACCATTCGCTGGACTCCTAGCTACGCATTCGATTGCACCAATTGTTTGACACCGATTCTTAAAACCAATTCTTCCACCATCATTTCTGCAATTGCTAATAGCCAATATGGTTGCATAGACACTGCTTCTATTCCCGTGAATGCCTATTATTTATCTCATATTTCCTTGCCCAATGTGTTCACACCTAATGGAGATGGAAAGAACGATTATTTTTATGTGATAGCGGGTAAAGAAGTAACACAGGTTAAACTATTTAGAATCATGAATAGATGGGGTGCAACCGTATTTAATAAGTCGGGCACTTTACCCAATAGTTATTTAGATGGATGGGATGGAACCCACAATGGAAAGCCTGCAGAAGCTGGAACCTATATCTATCAATTAATGGTGTTGCTTTCAGATGGTACAACAGAAATGTATAAAGGAAATATTACGCTATTAAGATGATGCAACGGCAATTGAAAACAAGGTTAATTTCTGTATTGCTGCCATTTATGTTAGTAATATCATCGGGCCTGTATGTGCATGCACAAGACCCCAGCTTTTCGCAATTTTTTTCTTCTCCTTTAACAGTGAACCCAGCATTAACGGGAAACTTTAATGGTACCATGAGAGCAGTTAGCAATATCCGTTCTCAAAATGCAGACTACAACAATGCATACAATACCAAAACCCTTTCTGTTGATTTTAACTTATTGACCAATAAAATTAAATCGATTGATCGATTGAGTATGGGTGTACTTTTTTTATCTGATCAAACAGGAAATAAAATCATTACACAAAATAATTTAGGCATTTCATTATCGTATTTGAAGGGCTTAGATGATGAACAAAAAAGATCCATCACCCTTGGATTTCAAGGCAATTATACCAATCGGAGATTCAATACCGCCAATGCACAATTTGAGGACCAGCTTACACCCGGCGGCTTTGTTCTTCCTAGTGGAGACCTGTTATTAAATAATAACTTAAGCAAATCTTCATTAGATATTAATACGGGAATATTATTTCAATACGCCCCTACGAGTGAACACCATTATTATATTGGGGCGTCTCTTTTTAATTTACTTCAAGCTCAGAAAGAATTCAGCAGCAATACTTCCATTGCACCTTTAAGAACATCCATCCATGGTGGAATGATGAGCCCTGTTGGATACGCTGGAACTTTTCATGCAAGTTTTCATTTTCAACAACAGAAAAATTTTAACCAATTATTGATTGGAGGAGCATACAGTCATTACATTAAAGACGCATTGCGTTCTTATGTTGAATTGTATTTAGGTGCTTGGTATAGGACCGACCAAAGTATTATCCCCTATATAGGTATTGAATGGAACTATTGGCGTTTAGGCTATACCAATGATATGAGTTTTAGCAACCGAATTACTGCTGGGCAATTGCGTTACTCTAATGAAATCTCTTTGTACTATACTTTAAATAAAGACAAGAGCTTATTAAAGTATAAGTGCGGGGTTTTTTAAGTGATGTACTATTATTTATTTCTTACCCAACTTAAATGCACCAATTCTGGTTGAATAATTTTTTGCTCCTTTCTTTAAATAATCACCCACATACCAAATGGTTTCATCATCACTTGGGTCTATTGCTGTTTGGGTATAATCTTCCCATCTCAATGTATTGGTTTGAGCCGCTTCACCGTTAACAAGTACCGTTTCATTCAATGTTAATTGACCTTTGGGATCACCAAAATGTCTACCTGCAAAACGTTGTCCGGGAAAATGGTCTTTACCCCCAAAAGAATAGCCAATACCAATATTGCCATATTTATCAATTGCTGCACTAGCCATCCAACGAAAATTACTGTCTGGTGCATAAGTACCTTGTTGATACAATTGCACAGATCGGTCTTTGTTTACAACAAACTCATACCATCTTAGGCCTCCACCACCTGCTGCTGTATTTACAGAGTGAACGCCCACAACAGATTCACGATTTCCGATTCTTCTATAAACCAATCGAGCCATCAATTTATCTCCTTGTGCATCTAAACGCATATCGGTTCCAGGCTGAGGTACCGCTTTAGTCAGCTGTCCTCCACCCATATATTGATAGGGCGCAACAGGAATTTTGACTGGACCTTCTATTCTAGTATTTGAAAAATTATTCCAATCCACTTTGTACTTCCACACGTAGATACCATCGTCTTCCAAAATATTTTTCAGTTGGCTTCCACCAGTAGCCATCATGATGCTGGTGGCTCCTGCTGGTGGCAACTGTTTACCATCAAGGTCTGCATTGATTATAAAGTTGACATCTTTAATAATGAATGATTGTTCTTTCGCATCAAGACCTTTCAACATTTTATTTCGATCAACTACATAAGCATGTCTTTCAATCACATCATCACCTGTGCTGGTAGTAGTATAATATCCATCAGGCCAAACAGTTGGTCTTGGGTAGTCTGGAAATAATTCTCGCTCAAATTCATAGCGATAATAGGATCCTAAAGGATCGGGGCTGGTACTCACTGCATAGCACATACAAAAAGTTCCATCCGCTGGCGGTCTTGGCGCAGGGGGACGCGGACCATTTGCTGGTGCTGGTGTTTCTTTAGATGGTGGCGGTTGAAATAAAGTAACCGCTTCGCCCGGTTGAGGAAGATTAATCCGTTGCTTGGTAGTAGTGTCTATATTTCTAGAAATTCCTTTACGAAAAGTAGGCATCACAATCAACCAACGATCAGCCAATTGATCATACCGAACAACTGCATCTCCATTGTTCATATTTTCACAGGGTCCACCAAAGCCCTTGAAAACATTTCTGGTTTCAACAGGGCCATAAAGTGCTCGACCAGATTCAGCAAACGTTTTTCCCTTTTTAGAAAAAATAGCCATTCGAGAATTGACAATTTGAACAATATGATCAAGGCCTACAGCCAATGAATTATCAGATGGATTTCTCAATACCGCTGTTCCTTGCGGACCAACAAAGCTCTCTCCCAAGCCTTCAAAACTGGTTATTAATTGTGCGGCTTTTTTATTACCCAATTGAGTTTGTTCTACACTAGCACCTGCATTGAATCGCAAGGGTTGTTGAATGGAGATGGGAGATGACTCATCTTTTCGCACAGCAGAACTGCTTTTTAATTTATCTAAACTAGGTGGTTGCTGTGCAGTTGCAATAAAGGGTAAAACACTACAGAAGCTAAGTGTAGCAAGAAACTTTTTCATAAACATCAATTAGGATGAACATTGAATGAGCTAAACTAATTGAAAACAGAAATGGGTGGTTGGTGGTTTTTGTTTAGATATAAACTCTTTTTAACCATTCTGTTCATTTTTACTGATTTCTTGTATGCGTAAACAGTATTCTGGTATTCTCTTTTTTAACCTCAATATGATTTCGATGTCTCCATATTTTATCTCGAGCTGCTTTGCCTGCTGAACTTGCATCCACTATAGGCAATGGATAATTGATTCCAATAATGGTATTGCAGAGTTGTTGTTCCATAGCGCTCATTTTATGCGGCTCATGGATGAATGATGGAGGAATATTTTTCAACTCAGGTACCCATTGCTTAATAAATATTCCATCGGGATCATGATCGATGGATTGCTTAACTGGATTATATATTCGAATGGTATTTACACCAGTAGTACCAGCCTGCATTTGAAATTGCGGATAATGAATGCCTGGCTCATAATCTAAAAACTGTCTCGCGATATGATGAACACCTGCTCTCCAATCTTGATAAAGATGATGGCATAAAAAAGAAACCAACATGGCGCGCATTCGAAAATTAATCCAACCAGTTGCAATTAAACAACGCATACAAGCATCTACTAAAGGAAATCCAGTTTGTCCATCCTCCCATGCTTTAATAAATAATTCATTTAGAGGATGTGCGAGTAATTCATATCCCTTATTGATGCACTTGAATTCATAACTGCCTTCTACTTCAAACTTTTGAATGAAATGACAATGCCATTTTAATCTAGTCATGGCATTTTTAATGGGGCCTTTAAAAGAAGAAATCTTTTGCGCATCATTCAATATTTGATAAGCTTGTTTTACACTGAGATTGCCCCAACTGATATAGGGAGAAAGCCGAGTACAACTTTTTCTACTTTCAGCTGGTTTACTGATATGCTTACTATAGTTCATCCCTCGCTCAGCAATAAAGCTTTCTAGATACTTGAGTGCATTGTCTTCCCCAGCTGGTTGAAAAGCGTTTGGATAATTTTCAAGGGATTGTAAAAAATGATTGGGTAAAGATTGGCGCGGCTTAAAAATAGGGAGTCTGCTTTGGCTGAACGCATTGTTGATGATGGGGCTGTGCATGGTAACATACCATTTTTTATCCCAGTCTTTTCTGTTTTTGATTCCTCGAATAATTCCATCTCTTTGAAACTGTTGCCATTGTATTTGATGGGTTGAACAAAATTTTGCAACGGCTTTATCTCTATCGTAGGTTATTTGTGTGCCCGATTCCTGATAACTAAAAATGTTTTGTATTTGATACTGATCAAGAATTTCACTCAATGCCTGAATAGCTTCAGAATAAAATAGGGTCACCCTTCTGTTATACTTTGCTAACTTTTTATTGAATGCTAAAATAGAATGATACTGAAATTGTAAATGCCTTTCACTGGTATCAGGAGAATGAATTAAAGTTGGCTCAAAAAAATATACCACTAAATAAGGAATACCCGCATGCTCAGCAGCTTGTAATGCCGCATGATCTTGTGTTCTAAGGTCGCGTTTCAGCCAAACAATATTGATGGTTTCCCGATTTTCCACCAATAGATAACACCAATTTTATCGGATTGTTTCTTGTGGCAATTCAATTTTAAATTCAGTTCCTCTATTGGGTTCGCTTCTGATACTGATTTTTCCTCCTAGGGTTTCTATTTGCGTTTTCACCATGAATAAGCCCATGCCCTTTCCTTCTGTATGATAGTGGAATCGTTTATACAATCCAAACACAGTATCCTTGTTCTTTTTGAGATCAATACCCAAACCATTGTCATTGAAAACAAGTATAATTTGGTTTTCAACCAACGAAGTCCTAATC
>JACCDH011581909.1_pt1 | contig 22945 bp, 26 predicted proteins | sample 7442481 | NCBI WGS metagenome assembly JACCDH01 (sample SAMN15323433, study PRJNA562643) | freshwater metagenome | isolation source: river surface water | place: USA:Blue River Watershed | collected 2017-08-15
CGTCAACAGCAAGGGCGAACGCTTCATGGAACGTTACGCCCCCAGCGCAAAAGACTTGGCCAGCCGCGACGTGGTGAGCCGCGCGATGACCATGGAAATCCGCGATGGCCGCGGCGTGGGCGCGGAAGCCGACCACATCTTCCTGCATCTCGACCATCTGGACCCTGCGGTGCTGCATGCCCGCCTTCCAGGTATTTCCGAAACCGCGAAAGTCTTCGCAGGGGTAGATGTGACCAAGCAACCTATCCCCGTGCTGCCAACGGTGCATTACAACATGGGCGGCATTCCAACCAACTATCACGGCGAAGTGGTGACCCTGAAAAACGGCAACCCCGACACCGTGGTTCCGGGCTTGATGGCCATCGGCGAAGCAGGCTGCGTGAGCGTGCATGGCGCGAACCGCCTTGGTTCCAACTCCCTGCTCGACCTTGTGGTGTTTGGCCGCGCCGCTGCCCACCGCGCACGCGACACGGTGAAGAAAAACGTGAAAGTGGCTCCCGCGCCCGATTCGGCTACGGAAAAAGCGCTGGAGCGTTTCGACCGCATTCGCCACGCTAACGGCGCACAGCCCACGGCCACCATCCGCCGCGCGATGCAGCGCACGATGCAAAACCACGCCGCCGTATTCCGCACGCAAGAAACGCTGGCCGACGGCGTGAAGAACATGCGCGTAGTCTACAACTCGTTCGACGACCTAAAAGTCAGCGACCGCGGGCTGGTATTCAACTCCGACCTCGTAGAATCGCTGGAGCTGGACAACCTGCGCAGCCAAGCGCTGATCACCGTTGTTTCCGCAGAGAACCGCAAGGAATCGCGCGGCGCACATGCCCGCGAAGATTTCACCGAGCGCGACGATGTGAACTGGCAGAAACACACCATCTGCTGGCTGGACGAAGCAGGCAAGCACAAGCTGGATTACCGCCCCGTGCACATGACCACCCTCACCAGCGACGTGAACGCCATCCCACCGAAAAAGCGGGTCTATTAATGCGTCACGCCCTTTCCACATCCTTGTGCTGCCTGATGTTGCTCTCGGCCTGTAATGCGCCGGTGACCAACGCGCCAGGCTTCACGCAGGAAGAACTGCGTGCGGAGCAAGAGGCGCAGGCTGCCGCGGTGCGCGAGGCGCATCCGGGGTCGTTCGACGACCAGCAGGACTATAGCGGCGCGGCGCTGGATAAGCTGGCCGCGCGCCTGAGCCCGATTGCAGCGCGCATCGAAAAATCGTCGCAAGCGATTTGTGCGGATTTGGGTGGCAGAAATTGTAGTTTTGAAGTGGTCGTGAACCCAAAAGAAAAAGGGCTGAACGCCCATGCGGATGGCCAGCGTGTGGTGATTTACCCCGCCATGATCGACTTCGCGAAGAACGACAACCAACTCGCCTTCGTCATCGCGCATGAATTTGCCCACAGCATCATGGGGCATGTGGCGAGCCAACAGCAAAACGTCGCCGTTGGCGGCATTTTGGGCACGTTGGTGGATGTGTTGGCCAGCTCGCAAGGGGTAAACACGAATGGGCAACTGGGCAAGCTCGGCGCACAAACCGCGCTGCTGCGCTACTCCCCATCGTTTGAAAATGAGGCGGATTATGTCGGCCTCTATATTCTCGCCCGTGCGGGCTACAAAATTGAGGATGCACCAAGCTTCTGGCGCGCGATGTCGATGCAAGTACCGCAGGCGATTTACGTCACCAGCACCCACCCCAATAACCCATCGCGCACCTTGGCGATGCAGAATGCCGTTGCTGAAATCAATGCCAAAAAAGCAGCGAACAAGCCACTTTTACCCAACATTAAACAGAAGAAATAGGGAATTTTATGGTCGAATTTGCCCTGCCAAAACATGCAAAAATCACCAAGGACGGTAAAAAATTCACCGCCCCCACCGACGCCTCGCGCGTGAAGGTGTTCAACATCTACCGCTGGGACCCAGAGGATGTGGACGCCGACGGCAAGCCGAAGAACCCGCGCGTGGACCGCTTCGAGGTCGACCTCGATAAATGCGCGCCGATGGTGCTGGACGCCCTGATTAAAATGAAGGACGAGCAAGACCCGTCCCTCACCTTCCGCCGCTCCTGCCGCGAGGGGATTTGCGGCTCCTGCGCGATGAATATCGACGGCACCAACACGCTGGCCTGCACCAAAGCCATCGCGGATGTGAAGGGTGAAGTGAACATCTATCCGCTGCCGCACATGAATGTGGTGAAGGATCTGGTGCCCGACATGAACCATTTCTACGCACAGTATGAATCCGTGGAGCCGTGGCTGAAGGCGGATTCGCCCGCCCCCGCCAACGCCGAGCGCCTGCAATCGCCCGAAGACCGCGAGAAGCTGGACGGGCTGTACGAGTGCATTCTCTGCGCCTGCTGCTCCACCTCCTGCCCAAGCTATTGGTGGAACCCCGACCGCTACCTTGGCCCAGCCATTCTGCTGCATGCTTACCGATGGATTATCGACAGCCGCGACGAAGCCACGGGCGAGCGCCTCGATAACCTTGAAGACCCCTTCAAGCTCTATCGCTGCCACACCATCATGAACTGCGCGAAAGCATGCCCCAAAGGCCTCAACCCCGCCAAAGCCATCGCTGAAATCAAGAAGATGATGGTGACGCGGAAGGTGTAGCAAGAAAGCTTTTTCATTCTACCTAAAAAATGCTAGCATCGTGATGTGTTACTCTCACGAATGGTTCATTCATGTCCGCTAAATACACTAAAAAAGCATCTCCCCGTAATTCTATAGGGGAACAACAAAAAGCCATAAAAGAAGCGATGCTCGCATTCCTTGAAGAAAACGGGCTAGATCCCAAATATGCTTCCATCGCATTCAGCAATAATATTGGAGAGCTTGATGGCAGCGCTACGTCCATAGAAGTGCTGCAACCCAAAGGATTTAGAGTTTCAGCTAGCAACCATTGTGGCGCGGACATGGAAAAATGCGGCACTGTCATGGCCTTGATGGATAAGTTCGTGAAGGCCCCCCCGTTAGAGGGATTCAGAACATACGTAGGGTTTAGAAACAATGTCTCCGCCATGACGTGGGAAGATGTTGCGGCAGGGATGAACGAGCAGTTTAAACGCCTCGGCTCCAACGCAAAGGTTGATATGTCTTTATTCCTTGTCCGCTAATTTGATATGCGCCCTTTCGCCCTCTGCATTATTTTACTCGCGCTCGCAGCCTGCACGAATGAGGAGCTAAAAGCCTCCGTGTCAGGCACACTGAGAAATGTCTGCGCACAGCAATCCAATTGCGTGACGGATGAGCGGAACTAGAATTCCTATCCATACGAACCATAAAAAACCCCGCTGAATTGCTTCAGCGGGGTTTTTGTTTTTGTCATTCTGAGGCGAAGCCGAAGAATCTCCCCTCATTTTCAGGAGATCCTTCGTTACACTCAGGATGACGGAATGCTAAGCAGCCATCGCCGCTTGTTTACGCAGTACCACGAGCAGCTTGTCTTGCGCTTGTTTAACATCCACGCGCTCGCTCGCAGCCACTTCGCCCGACAGGCGGTGCAGTGCGGTTTCGTAAATCATACGCTCGCTGTACGAACGCTCGGACTGGTCCACGTTCTTGTGCAGGTCGCGTACCACTTCGGCGATGGCAACAAGGTTACCCGAGTTGATTTTCGCTTCGTATTCTTGCGCACGACGGCTCCACATACCGCGGGCAATTTTCGCGCGGCCTTTCAGGGTTGCCAGTGCCTTGTTGATTTGGTCGTTGGTCGAGATCGAGCGCAGACCAGCAGCTTCCGCACGGCCTACTGGCACGCGCAGGATCATTTTGTCTTTCTCGAAGGCGATCACGAACACTTTCAGTTCGAATTCGCCAATTTTCTCTACCTCGTGACCCATGATTTTGCCCACGCCATGCGTTGGGTAAACCACATACTCACCCACGGTGAAGTTGCGCTTGGTGCCGGGTTGAATGGCGAAGTTTGCCATCATGGCTTTGTTGTGCGGACGCGCCACCACGTTCATCGGCGCTTTTTGCTCAGGCGCAGGTGCGCGGTCGAGCGTTTTGCGCTCCACAGGCTTCTGGGCAATTTTCGTAGCCAGCTTCGGCGCTGCTTTTTTCGCGGCAGCCTTTGGTGCTGGATTTTTAACGGCTACTTTTTTCGCAGCCATTTTGATGCTGGATTTTGGCGCTGCTTTCACGGCCGCTTTTTTCGCGGTCGTTTTCGCAGTGGTTTTCTTTGTAGCGGCTGGCTTTTTCGTCGCGACGGCCTTTTTCACTGGCTTCGCGGATGATTTTGCGTTCGACTTAACCGTGGTTTTTGTTTTTGCTTTGGTTTTAGACTTGGTCGCCATAGTGCACTACCCCACATTGAGGCCGGTTTGGATATCCAATACCGTACCCTTAACGTTAAACAACGGACCCCACCAATTTACTGGCGGGAGCCAGACTAAACTAAAAGGAGCCACTGAGCACCCTCATTTCAGCGAGGATTCCTCAGCGATTGCGTGGTTTATAGCACAAAAATGCCACAAAAGAACGGTAAATATTTAGTTAATTCGCAACTATTTCAGTTGCAAATTTTAAAATATCATAAAAAACAATAGGTTAATTTGTTGAAATTTCTAGTCGCCCGTGCCCGGATTGGGGCTGAACAGGGTTTCGAACTTGTTTTTCACATCCTTAAACTGGTCGGCATCCGCTGGCGCGTCCTTCTTTTTCGTAATGACGGGCCACTGCATCGCGTATTCGCGGTTGATCTCGACCCATTTCAGCAGCTCTGGGGATTCCGGCTTAATCGCTTCGGCAGGGCATTCCGGCTCGCACACGCCGCAATCGATGCATTCGTCGGGGTTGATGACGAGCATGTTCTCGCCCTCATAGAAACAGTCTACGGGGCACACTTCCACACAATCCGTGTATTTGCAGCGGATACAGTTATCATCAACAACGAATGTCATAAGCCTTCCTCAATTACTCTCAAGCGCGGCGTTTTTACGCGCGATTCGTTGAATCTGCAAGCGCCGCAATTTCACCGATTTCAATGCCGTATCCGCGCGCAACAACAGCAGCGCCACAAACAACGCAAAAAACGCCGCCAGCATCAGCAGCAGCGGATGCAACATGGAGGGGTCGATGCTGGGCCCGCCCGCCCGAATCAGGCTTGCGCCCTGATGCAGGCTGTTCCACCACTCCACAGAAAATTTAATGATGGGCAGGTTCACCGCGCCAATCACCGCGATCCACGCGCTGGCAACGCTGCTGCGCTCGCCCACGCCACCCGCATTCGCCACGGCGAGATAACCGATATACAGCAATTCCAGAATCAGCACACTGGTCAGCCGTGCATCCCACACCCAATAGGCACCCCATGTGGGCTTGCCCCACAGCATGCCCGTGATGAGGGTGATGAAGGTGAACACCGCGCCGATGGGCGCTGCTTCACGTGCCAGCACATCCGCCAGCGTATGCCGCCAAATCAGGAACGAGGCCGACATCAGTGCCATGAAAAAATATACGCCGCTGCTGAAAATCGCCGCAGGCACATGGATATACATAATTCGCGCGACTTCGCCTTGCTGATAATCCGCTGGCGCAACGCACAAGGCGAGATACAGCCCAAGCCCGCCCGCAAGCACCGCCACCGCCACCGCAAGCGGCAACAGCACGCGGCTGATGCGCTGGAATTGGGCAGGATTGGCAAAACGATGCAGCATGTTGCTTGAGCTTCCGATGTTTAGTGGCTAGCGTGAGGATTCCTCTAACGGCTTCCCACGGAAACTGCAATATGTCTGAGCATCCCATCACTGCCTTGACCCATATCATGTCGCGCCTGCGCGACCCAAACGGCGGCTGCCCGTGGGACTTGGAGCAGAATTTCGCCACCATCGCCCCCTACACCATCGAAGAAGCCTACGAGGTGGCAGACGCCATCACCCGCGAGAACATGCCGGAGCTGAAGGAAGAGTTGGGCGACCTGCTGCTGCAAGTGGTGTTCCACGCGCAAATGGCCAAGGAACAGGGCGCCTTCGCTTTTGAGGATGTGGTGCAAGCCGTGTGCGACAAAATGATTCGCCGCCACCCGCATGTATTTGGCGATGCCAGCATTAAAACCGCGGATGCCCAAGTGGCCAACTGGGAAGTGATAAAAGCGGCCGAGCGCAGCGAAAAGAAAAAAACCGGTATTTTGGCCGATGTGCCAACCGCCCTGCCTGCGCTGATGCGCGCGCAAAAACTGCAAGCCCGCGCTGCCCGTGTGGGCTTCGACTGGCCAGACACCACGGGCGTGATTGCTAAAATTCGCGAGGAATTGAACGAGGTGGAAGAAGCGATTACCGCGGGCGATGCAGCGCATACCGAGGAAGAACTGGGCGATTTGCTCTTCGCCGTGACCAACCTCGCGCGATTTGTGAAGGCGGATGCAGAGACCGCGCTGCGCGGCACCAACCAAAAATTCATCCGCCGGTTTGAATCCATTGAAGCGGCGCTGGCCGCACGCGGCAAAACCGTGAGCGACAGCACGCTGGAGGAAATGGAAGCGTTATGGAACGCGGCAAAACAGGCCGAAAAATAAATCGGCTCCGTATTGCTACGGAGCCGATTCTATCCATCTGAAGCGCGAACTAGCCCTGCGGCGTCAGCGAGCCCTTCATTTTTTCGCACTCACCTTTGGCAACAAATTTCCATTCATTACCGTCGTTATCTTTTGCGGCTTGGCCCGCGCAGGAATGGCCGCCCTTCTTGGCGGAGCTACAGTCATTCTTGCCCGCTTTGGCAATACCGTAGCATTTTTCTTTGTCGGCTGGAGCGGCAGCATCATGCGCCGCAGCCGCGTTACCAGCAGTCAGGATACCTGCCAGTGCCGCAGCGAGAAATGTTTTATTCATAAGACTCTCCGTGGGATAAAACCGTTGATGGAAAAGCTCTTGGAAGGCGAAGCATACGCCTTGTTCTTATTGCGGCACAGCTTATCCGACTTTAGTTACTGAGGTAAAATGTTTTCTTCGGGTTGCACAAAAATGCCCAATGCAACCCACTGGGCAAACCATGACTGAAGCTCTTGTGCCACCGCATTCGCATCGCCCTGCGCGCAAACGGCTTCAATCGCGGCGCCAACGGTGTCGCCCGCCTGCAGCCGCGAAAGCAGCGCATAGGCCGTGGCCGAAAGCGGGTGACGCTGCACCGCCTTGCCGTGCCGCACAATCAGCAGATGGTTTTTCTGTGGCGCAGGTGCAGGCGGCAGATGCCCCGCACGGAATTCGCCGAACCATGCATCCACGGGGTAATCGAGCGCCAGCACCATGGCGGCAGGCGACAGCGGAAGCACCATCCCCGCCAGCGCATCCTCACCCACATTATTAAATGAACGGACAGATATTTCCGCGTCGCTAACCGACCAATAAACCTTATGAATTGCACATTCTAATTTCAATAGGTCATGCGCAAAACCAGCATCCTCTTGCGCATACTCCGCAAGCCCTGCGGGGTAGTGGTCGATGCTGTAGCTGCGTGGCGCAACCGCCGCAATATAACGCTGGGCAAGCGCGTCGAATGCCGCATCGCTCCGATAGGCCACACTGGCCACACACGCATCGCGCAGCACCGCCAAAAGCCGAATGCGGTAGCCGTCGCTATAAATTGCCAGCTGCTCTGCCGATGAAAGCCGCGGATGTGGCGACAGATTCTGCGCCGCATGCGCCGAATCACCTGTGCGAATTGCCGTGTGGAACGCAGTATAAAGCTGGCTCAATGCACCCATCATACCCTCACGCCGCCGCCTTCAGGGCAGATTGCGCCGCCGCGCGCGCCTTGTCCAATTCCGCCAGCAGTGTGGCGAATGGCGGAATTTCCGCATCCCACTCCACCATGGTGGGGATCATTCCCTTAGTGGCGATGGTGTAGCGATACAGCGCCCACACCTCATCCATCACAGGCTGGTCATGCGTATCGATGATATGCGTGCCGAAATGGCTGTGCCCCGCCAAATGAATCTGCCGAATGGAGGCGGCAGGAATCGCGTCGATATAGGCGCGCGCATCGAATCCGTGGTTAAACGCACTGACATACACATTGTTCACATCCAGCAAAATGCCGACATCTGCCTCCTGCGCCAGCCGCACCATGAACTCGCATTCCGGCATGGTGGAATCCGTGAACGCCACATAGCTGGAAGGATTCTCCAGCACCAGCGGGCGCTCCAGCATATCCGCAACCACGCGCGCCCGCGCCACCATATGCGAAAGCGACGCCTCATTGTACGGCACCGGCAGCAAATCATGCGTGTTATGCCCGCCCACGCCCGTCCAACATACATGGTCGGATACATACGGCGCATCAATATGATCCGCCAAGCGCTTCAGCTTTTTCAGGTAGTCGCGGTTCAGCGGATCGGTGGAGCCAAGGGAAAGGGAAACGCCGTGCATCACCAACGGATAATGCGCGCGCAGGTCGCTCAGCATGTCATAATAGCCCGCATGCCCATCGAGATAATTCTCGGAAATTATTTCAAACCAATCCACCGCCGCTGGCCATGCGCCTAAAATTGCGTCGTAATGCGCGGCGCGAAGCCCAAGCCCAAACCCTGCATTCACCGCCTGCTGCATTCGCAACCACTCCCCTTGTGCGCCGATGCGCGTAAGAAGGCCACATTTGATGACATTTCGCCACCATTTCCGCATTCCGCGCGGCGATAACTTTACAAATGCCTAGCCCTACTTATGGTATGTAGCAGGATTCGCCCCAAGGAGGAACCGCCGTTGTACACCAAAAATCTTAATTCGATTATAGAAAATGTGCAAATCCTCCTTGCGGATAGCACGGCGCAGGAATGGCTTGCGGTGATTGCTTCGCCCTTGCTGGGTTGGCTGATTGGCCGCCACTTTGTGCGCCTTATCGCCGCCCGCCCAAAAACCGAGCGCTTCGCCGCCTTGCTGGACTTCATTTCCCCTCTCATCGTTCCCCTCTTCGCGCTCTGCTGCGTGATGAGCGCTGCCTCCATCTTCCGCACGGAAGACGCAGAAAGCGAACTGCTCATTCTGGCGTTTAAACTCTGCACCTCGTGGCTGGCGCTACGCCTCATTCGCCAGATGATCGCCAAGCGCATCGCGGGCTGGTTCGTTGCACTCGCCCTCATTCCACTCACCATTCTAAAACTGTTCAATCTGCTGGACGATGCAATTGCGCTGCTTTCGGAATTGAAATTTGAACTCGGCTCGCTGGAGCTAAATGCATACATCATTTGCAAGGGTATCATCGCCCTCATGGCATTGCAGTGGCTTGCCATCATCACGGTAAAACTGGTGGATTCGCGGCTGCACCAAATCAAAGATTTGCGCGCCAGCAACCGCGCGCTCATCATCAAAATCTTCTCCATTTTCCTCTACTGCTTCGTCTTCCTATTCGCGATGCAGCTGCTGGGCATCAACCTCACCGCGCTTGGCGTATTCGGCGGCGCGCTGGGGGTAGGGCTTGGGTTCGGCTTACAAAAAATCGCCTCCAACTTCATCAGCGGCATCATTCTGCTGTTCGAAAAATCCATCGAGGTGGGCGACCTGATTGAAATGACCGACGGTACCGTGGGCTATGTGCGCCAAACCTACGCACGCTACACCCGCCTCGAAATGCTAACGGGGCGCGAAATCCTCATCCCGAACGAGGAATTTATCAGCCAACGGGTGGTGAGCTGGACGCATACGAACAAGAAGGCACAAATCGAAATCGTGGTGAATGTGAGCTACGATACCGACATCAACCTCGCCCGCAACCTGATGCTGGATGCCGCGAACAGCTATAAGTTCCAGCTGCCCAAAAGCGAAACCGCCTGCTACCTCACCAATTTTGGCGAAAGCGGCATGGAGCTGCGCCTGCAATTCTGGGTGCGCGACGTGACCCGCGGCCGCATGGAACCAAAAAGCGATGTGATGCTGGTTATCTGGGAAGCATTTAAAGCCAACGGAATCATCATTCCATACCCGCAGCGTCAGGTGCGCGTGGTGGGCACCGCAAGCGACGCCGCCACACTGGGAGCAAATGTATGACCGACGACGTCCTTTCCATTGGCGGCGAAGAAATTCATCTGGGTGAACGTCGCCAACTCGCCCTCACCGTCGCCAAGCTCTACGATTTCACCGACATGAAAATGCCCGTAGAGGTCGTGCGCGGCACCACCAAAGGCCCTGTTATGTTCGTCTCCGCCGCCATCCATGGCGACGAGATCAACGGCGTGGACATTGTGCGCCGCCTGCTGAAACACCGCGCGCTGAAACAAATCTGCGGCACGTTGATTGCCATCCCCATCGTCAACGTGTTCGGCTTCAACGACAAATCCCGCTACCTGCCGGATCGGCGCGACCTGAACCGCTCCTTTCCGGGGGCGGAGCACGGCTCGCTCGCCAGCCAAGTGGCCTATATTTTCCGCACTGAAATCGTGAATAAATGCACCCATGGCATCGACCTGCACACGGGCGCCATTCACCGCACCAACCTGCCGCAAATCCGCGCCGACCTCACCAATGCCGCCAACCTGATGCTCGCCAAATCCTTCGGCGTGCCGGTGATTCTCAACGCCTCCCCGCGCGACGGCAGCCTGCGCGAGATGGTGAACGACAAACGCATTCCCATGCTGCTGTATGAGGCAGGCACCGCGCTGCGCTTCGACAAACGCGCCGCACTGCTTGGCGTGGAAGGGATTCTGAACGTGATGCGTAGCATTGGCATGCTGCCACCGCTGCTGCACAGCATGAAACCACCAAAACCCTTCATCGCCAAGTCCAGCCAATGGGTGCGCGCGCCCATCAGCGGCATCTTCGTCACCCGCAAAAAGCTGGGCGAACCGGTGATGAAGGACGAAAAAATCGGCTTCATCACCAATCCGTTCGGGGATTACGAATACGCCATCCTTTCGCCCACCAACGGGGTGATTATTGGCAACTCCATCCTGCCTCTCGCCAACGAAGGGGACGGCTTATACCACATCGCCACCTTCGAAGCGGGTGAAGAAGTCTCGAACGAGGAGCTCTACCCCTACATCAACCCAGATTTAACCGTTTAGTTTGAATGGGTTGTATCACGCCTTGGCAGATTGTTCCCTCAATCGCTAATTTACTATTAAAGATAGGCATTTTTTGCCTAGTTATGCTAATTATTGATTAAGTCGGCATTTTTTGCCTAGTTTAAAATTACATAAAATTTTAGACACTTAGCACCTAAATTTTCCTCATTTTCGCAAATACAGATACTTAACCAGATTAACGAGAATCTGGCACGCGGCTTGCATATTCCTTAACAAGCGTCCGACACGACGCCGAAAAAGGAGAGCATCATGACAAACGACACCAACGAACGTCATACCGCACCAAGCGAGAACGAACTCGCCCTTTCGCTGCACGCACTGGTGCGCGACATGACCTATAACCGCATTCAATCGCGCCGCGAAAGCGCCCTAGGCCTGCTGGAGGCCGCCATCGCCGCCGCCACCGGACGCAGCATTCACAGCACCCGTACCAAACGCAAGACACACTAACCCCATTCACCCGACACCCGCTTTTCAGGAGAACACCATGACCCAACAACAACGCGAACTGGATGCAACGATTCAATCGATGGCGGAAGAGCAAGTGCTATTCCTCAAGAACCGCTACAAAATGAATCCAACGGAAATCATCAATCTCTATACCGGCGAGAAATCGGTCAGCGCGACCTATAGCGACGCCATTCGCTCCATCGCCCTGTTCAACAGCATGAACGCCAAAACCCACGGCTTCATCGCGTCGTAAGCGCCGCACACGAAATACACCATCCCTAGCTAAGGGCCATTCGAAAGAGTGGCTCTTTTTTTATCTAGAGAATCGTTGGGTTTGGCGCGTCGCCGTAGACTTTTTTAGGGTCGAACATCTTTTCGGATTCGCGGAATTCGAGGGCTTTTCCAGCATCCGCCGCGAGGGGAACGGCGCGGTAAAAACAGCTGCGGTAGCCCACATGGCAGCTGGCATCGCCCGGAATTTCCACCGAAATCCAGACGGCGTCTTGGTCGTCGTCGATACGCATTTCTTTGACTTTTTGCACAAGGCCAGAGGTGGCGCCCTTGTGCCACAACACCTTGCGGCTGCGGCTATAGTAATGCGCTTCGCCAGTCTCGATGGTTTTGCGCAGCGCTTCGGCATTCATATAGCCCAACATCAACACTTCGCCCGTGCCCGCCGCTGTGGTTACGCAGGCAATCAGCCCATCCGCATCGAATTTTGGGGCAAGCTCGCTACCCTCTTCCACCTGCTCGATTGTGACGCGCTGTTGGAAGAGGTTGTTCGTTGTTGGTTGTTCGTTGCTGGTCATGACGCTACTTTGCTGGACGGAGGCTTTGTTGAAGTTTGTTAAGGCTACGGCTTAGTTTATTCAGCGCCTCAATCAAGCCTAAAATCAACTTCCTTTCGACAAGACCCACCTGCACGGCAATTTCCATCTGCGTTTCCAACTCGGCGAGCGAACCAAGCGCCACATACAAAAACTGGATAAATTCCTTTTTGGTTTGGCGCGCCGAGCCTTCGGCAATGTTCGATGCAATAGATACCGATGAGCGCCGCATTTGCGAAGTCATGCCGAACAACTCATCTCGCGGAAATGTCGCAGTCAGCATGTACACCTGATGCGCCACCGCTACCGCTTCCTGCCACACGCGCAGCTCTCTGAAACCTTGCGCCATCTCACCTTACGTACAACGAAAAACGAACAACGAAAAACAACAACCCTAGAAAATTGAAAACTCGCGCACGCGCTTGAAGAAGGGCTTAGGCGCTGGCGGAATCGTTGGCAATGGCATTTTGTCGTTATAAACGCAGAGAATATCGGGCCCACGGCGCAGGGTGAAGCGCGACGCCACACGCTCAACCACAATGTAATTGCCGCGCTTGCGGAAGTTGATGAGCTCTTCTTGCAGGTCGGAATTCACCCGAAAGAAGGCAGGAACATCCGCATTTTTATCGCGGAATTCAAAGAAGGTGAATTCGCCATCATCAAAAATGCGAATCGGCTCGATGAGGTTGGAGCCGCGCACGGAGTAGTTCAGGTTAAATTTCTCAGGATGCTTGTCGATCTCCGGGAATTCCTCAAACTGCGAAACCCCTGTCTCGGCCACTTCGTTCTGCGGATAGATAAAGCGCAGGGTGAATACCAGCTCGCGGTCGCGGATGTTCTTGGTTTCCTCAGCATGTAGCTCGAAGAGGTAGGAGTGCTTGTCCGTAATCACCGTCATGTTGGTGAGGGCGTTTTGCTCGATCGGCTTGATGAACAAGCGGTTGCCCGAGGGGTTCACCAACCACGCAATCGAGTCCCCAATGGAAACGGTTTGAATTTTTTCATCCGGCGCGAATTCGATAGCGGATTGAAACCCATAATGGCCGATGAATTGGTAGACCTCGTTCTCGCTGAAACGCACGGTGCGGATGCGACTATCGGTCGCCAGTGGGCGCGGCTGCTGTAACGCTTGGGCGGCCGGAGCCGCCAGCCACAACGAGGCCGCCATAAGCACAAAGAATCTAGCGTTGCTGGGTAAGCGCATAATTGACTACCTGAAATTGGGGGTCTTGCGTTTTAAATGTCTTCTTGCCCGTCTCGGGGTCAACCGTCGGCGTAACAAGCATCTCAGTGTAATAGAACGCAATCGTTGCTGTCCAGTTCGCATGCGATCCTTGTGGCACACCGTCGATATCTGTGGAAAACTGCACCGTGGCAATCTTCGGCTCCACCGCATCGTTGAATTCAATGGAATTGACCGTCACCAACCGGCGCCCGTTTGCCCCCAGAATTGCCGCGGGGCTGTTGGGGTTGAACTGGTCGTAGGTCGCCACATATTTCGCTGCCGTTGGCTCGTCGGATTGCGCCTGAATGAAGCGGGAATTGACCAAATATTCCTCGGCCGAATAGCCTTCACGCTTAGTAACATAGCTGGTGATGTAGAACCGCTTCATCGCCAAATTCAGGGGAATGTCTTTCTGCTCCTTAATTTTCACCAACCGCGGAATCGCATCGTCGATCTGCTCGTTGGGCACCAGCAGTCCGGGGCGCTCAGTCGTTGGCAAAAACAGCATCAGGGCTAGAAAGGCAAGCGCAGCGATTGCCGCCGAGAAGGCCAGAATCACTAAAAAAAACGCGCGTTCAGAAATGGGGCCGATATACATGGTCTGATACCACGCGCGGGATTGCTCGAAATATTCGCCCGATTTAATCGCGTTGGCCAACTGTTTGGAATCTGTGCCCATGGCTCCGTTTTACGCTACATTTTAATTATTTCTCGTGCAGTCTAACGAGCGCTATGGTAATGTAAACCACTATTACAAAAACAACAGGCTGGTGTGAGTAGTTCGTGAATTCACTTCTCAAAAATGCGATAGTCCTCAGCTTCTATTTCGTATCGACCACTGCCGGTTATGCACAGGCCTGTAAAGAGCCGAACGCTTCTGGCGCACAGTGCGATCATACCCAGCGCGACATCATCGTCACCTGCGACGACAGCGCCAACCCCGGAACGCGCCCAAGCTGCCCAAAAAAACCCATGCCGATGATCCATACACCGCGCAAGTCGCTCATCGGCAGCTATTCACCACACCTCTTCGCCTACCCGCGCGACAAAGACGACCGCAGCAAGGCCTATAACGGCCCCTTCGGCGTGGGCACTGCTGGCGGCCCCGACAAAGTGTTCAACGTCTTCGGCAACAGCGCGGGCGTGGCCAAATCCATTGCTGCCTGCGTGGATCAGATTGGCGTTAAAGTAAATGGCCAACCTAATCCCAACTGGGTGCCTTCCAACCCTAAGGAAGAAGCGCGGTTGGTGCGCATGAAGCTGGATAACTGCGCCAACCAATACATCCTGCGCTCCGCCCTGTATCCTTACCAAAAAAGCCGCAGCAAACTCATCAACAACCCCGAGATCTCTGCCGAGCCCGTTTCGCTGCTCACCGAATGTCAGCCGCTCAAAACATTCATGGAGATGGAAAACGAATACGATGCGCGGGAATATTTGCAAATAGCGTGGAGAAAAACGCTACAAGACCCCAATTACACACGCGGTAAGCCACTCGTCCAAATCCCCGCGGCTATTTCAGCGGTTGTCAGTTTAATGGGGGGCGCTGGCTCGGCGGCCTTCATTGACTCACCCGAACCACGCATGCCCAAAGGCATCACCTTGAGTAATTATGTCAACCCGCCCACCCCATTTCCAGATGTGCGTATTTCACAAATCGCCGCGGTTCCCTACGAAGAAATCATAGACCCCACCCATCCATTCTCGCCACGCTGGGACTATGCTTTCACCGAGCGCCAAGCCTACTCGCCCTTCACCAAAACCTACATGACGAATGATGCGAGCAAGAACGCGGTTTACTGTGCGGGGGTTCGCAAAGCCAATGGGCAAGACGACAAAGACAAAGAAGTGCCTGTAGATGTCTTGCGCTTCCGCAAAAATGCCTTCGAAGACGGCATTTTCCGTCGGATTGGTTATAACGTGCTTTGTTATAACGATAACACAGGCGAACAAGACGGCTATTTCTGGACGCAAATTTTTATGCCCATGAATTACTGCGTGCGGCTAAACCTAGTAGCGGTAGTCGTCTGTGCAGCGAGCTACGGCATGCTGATGTGCGACGAAACCGGCACCCGTAAAGATTGCTGGGACTGCTTCAAGCTGGACGGCAAAGTGGATGACGAAGAACAACATCCGCCTTGCACCACTCACCACGGCGGTGAAGACCAAAAAATGCGCGGGTTCCCTCATTTTTCGGGCGCATGGAACTCGTTCCGTCGCACCGCAACATGCAATATTCCGCCATTCATGGGCCCCAAAGGCAAATACGACATCGACACGTTGTGTGGTGATTTGCGGCGCCCCTACACCTCGCTCAACAAGCTAAAAATGCGCTACCATAATCCAGACGATTCGGACAATAGCGTGCTGAAAGATGGTGTGCAGGAAGGGCTGTGGTTCAAGGACTACTTCACCAACCACATGCCCTATCCGCGCCTGTGGGATACGGGGAACTCCATCCAACAAAACCCATCCTACGACTCGAACTACCAAGACCCGATGGATACGAAAGGGCAATATACCGCCATTGTGGGCGTTGGCCGTGAAGATGCCCCCAAAAGCGCGGGCGACGATGCGGCAGACAAACACAAAGACGAGCGCTGCCTGCTGGGTGGCTGGGGCGGCACCTGTGCTGCGGGTGTCTGCACCAGCGAATATGCGCGCACAGGCTTGCAGCAAATGTTCTCTGGCGTAAGCCAAATCAAACTACCGGACCCCATCACCAGCTGGACAGAGCTCAAGATGTACCAGATGCGCACCATGCGCTATGCCAACATGAGCTGTTTGGGGCGCTACGAAAAAGTGTTCAAAGCCGGCAGCAGCGAGAACTTGGCCTTGATGGCACTCGGCGGCGAATGGTCGCGCGTGATTGTACAAAAATGCAAACGCGATAACTCCGCACCATGCGAATATATGTCGCTGAAGGAATATCGCGATGCCGGTTCACCAACCAGCAACACCGAATACTACACTATCCCCCAAACCAAGCTGGAAGGCTGGCCGCTCGCATGGCGCGGCTATATGGTGGATAACACATATAAAATCCCTGCCACGGAAAGCCCTATCCCATTGGGCTCCAACCAATTTCCGAACTTTGGTTCGGCAGGCGGCGTGTTAAGCGGGGCATTACTAAAAACCGGTATGGGAAGCGCACAATTGGGCGACATCGTGTTGATGCCGAGCGGTGCCTCGAATGGTAATAGCGCCACGCGCGGCCTAGCAAAAATCGCGATTGTTTCGGAAGTGAACCTGCCAAAAGCCTCGAAAAAACCGGGGGAAAAGGACTGCGTCGATCGCAATGATTGTTATGTACAGGTGCTGGAAGCGGATAACGGCAAGTTCCCAGACGTCTGCGGCACTACCTCTGCCTTTGGGGAAGTGAAAGCCCGTTACCTCTATGCCCCCGGAAAACTTCCCACCTCCGCAAAAGAAGAATTCCAGCGCATCAACGCACATACCATGAGCTGCGAAGATACCAACCTTGGTCGCTGCGAGTTCCTTCCATGGAACAGTGTTCGCCTCTACCGTATCCGCGAAGACACGTACCCGCTACGCACAGGCTGTGATCAGGAAAACGCGAAGGATTGCCAATGAGAATAAGGCCATCATTACGTCAGTTCAGCGCCCTTTGTATCCTGCTCGCTGCTGCAGGCACCAGCCACGCAGAAACAGTGGATTGCGCCGCCATCATGGCGCGCGCCGCTACCATCAAAGACTGCCGCAAAGACGTGGAGATGGACTATAAAAAAGTCAAGCAATGCGTGCTTCGCGGATACGACGCACCAAAAACTTGCAGAAACAATGAAGGCTTAAGTTCTGGCGTTTCTGTCGGTGGCTCCACCGGCTTCTCATACGGCACCATTCAGTCGCCGCAAACCCCTCCAGGGGCTACCAATGCCCCCCCAAGCGTTTCCCCCCAAGTGATGAACCAAGCGTTTGGAAACACGAATCCTTGGCCGGGTGCACCATGCGTTCTTCCTGGGGGCATCAACCTCTGCGCGCTTGGGCAGACCGCCACGCCTGTGCCTGATAATTCCCTGTGTCCCGCGCAGAGCACCAACACCACCATTTATGGGGTAAAAACCCCCATTTCTTCCAGTGGCGCCGCAAATCTCTCGCTCACATGCGGTGGCGCACTGCCGCTGACCTACTATGAAACCACGCTGAATCGCAATCCAACGCGCCTCGCCAGCACGGAGTTCGATTCATACGAACTGTATCTTTACAAAAAAGGTACCTCTAATTATGTGAGCGCCACGTCGTCAGAATTCCAAATGGTAGCCCCGGTTGCACCTACGAGTTCTGACCCTTGGTATCTGGGCTATGTCCCTCCAGTCCCCACCCCAATTGTGAACGGCAACCCCATCCCTCTGCCTCGATTTTTGTGTAACGATTCGGGTAAAAAAACAGTGGACTTGCCACCGGCAATTTCCCAGTTCATCACCTATTCACCAACATCCCCCAACATCGCCATTCGCCTGAAGTCGCGTGCAACGCTGAGCCCGACAACGAGCATCCCGCCATACAACGAAAATGACCCAGAAAAATACCTCATCCTGCCAATCGTTAATGGCCGCGTTCAGGTGCCCCGCACCTGCGCAAAAGAAGCCGATTTCTATAAAACGCTGGATAATGCCGCACAGGCAGAGATTGCAATCGAATCTGCCACGGTTGGAGGCTGCGAAGGCACCGCAGCCCAGTGTAATGGCGCCCCACCTGCCCCAACACCAAGCCAAGCCTGCGCACTTGTGTCGCTCAATCTTACCCCGCTTCCCTCTGTGCCAGCAACTTCGGTCTGTGCGGGAAAAATTCAACATGTGGTTCTCGATAGGGCGAACCTTGTCTATCCAGTAAATACCACCGCATCAATGGCACGTATCGCCGGCAGAACAGCAGTACTCGCTCCCACTACGGAGGGCAGCCGAATTTACATGCAGACCAATGGCTATATCCGACTTGGCAACACTGCGCCGCCGATTACCCTAAACGAAGGCGGTCTGTTGCAATTATCGAACGGAAACAAACTCTCCATGATTGGCCCCGTAACCATCAATGCTGCGACAGATCAAATCACACTAACAGGTGGCGGCATGATTCTCAGCCAAAGCGGCGCCATGGTAGGAAATAGCCTGCCCGCAGGCTCCAGTTACAGCCTCGCTGCGGCAGCGGCACATCCGCTCACCATTCGGTTGAACCGCAGCATCAATATGCCGGTGAATTATATGGTGCCCACGCAGCCGCAGCCTTACGTGCGGATGCCAACACCGTAAGCTTCGGCCACCTTCAAGCCTGCAAGGTCGCCCACATTCAGCCACTCACCCGTGTGCACCACCGCGCGAATGCGGTCGTAGAATCCGTCGGCGCGCATGCGCTGCTTCCAGAAATGCGAGAGGGAAAACGCGCCGCTGGGGCACCCCTCGAACACGCGCGGGTGAATAATTTCCACTCCCGTGAAGATATAAGGCGCATCCTCGCCTTCGTGCGGGCGGCGAATTTCACCGGCTTCGTTCATCACAAAATCGCCGCGCCCTTCCCAGCCAAGCGCATGGGTTTTTGGCACCAGCAGCATCACAAAATCCAGCGTGTCCGACCATGCCTCCACCAACCGCTGCACGGGGTGAACCGCCGTCGGTGGGAAAATCGCATCGCTATTCATGGCCAAGAAAGGCGCCACACCAAGCAGCGGCAACGCCTTGGCAATGCCACCACCTGTTTCCAGCGGTGCTGGCTCCTCGCGCGAGAAATGAAGGCGCGGCTGCACGCGACTGCCAAGATAATCCTCCAACTGCTGCGCACGATAGGAAGTGTTAATCACCACATCCGTTATCCCCGCCGCGGCGATCCATTCCAAGCAATGGTCAATCAGCGGTGTGCCGTTCACTGGCACCAGTGGCTTAGGGATAGTATCCGTCAGCGGGCGCATGCGGGTGCCAAGCCCTGCACAGAGAATAATTCCATGGGTCAGCTTCATGGCTGAATTCCGCCGATAGAAACATCCGCCGCGAACGCGCCACGGAACGCTTCGGGCACATGCGCATCCACAAACGCGCGGATGGGCGCGAGTGCAGGGTGCGCTAAATCGTTCAGGAAATGCGCCCACACGCGGGGCAGATAATCCAGATAATGTGCCTTGCCATCACGCACCGCAAGGCGGGTAAAAATACCAATGATTTTGGCATTTCGCTGCGCCGCCAACACCGCGTAGCGGTTGGCAAACTGCGCCTCATCCGCCCCAATGGCCGCCACAAACCGCGCTTTGCACTGCGCCACGGTTTCTGCCGCCACATCCCGCCGTGCATCCTCCAGCAGCGAGGCCAAATCATACGCAGGGTCGCCCACCAGCGCGTCCTGATAGTCAATCATCCCCACCGCGAGGTGGCCTGCGCGGTCTTCCAGCCAGAATAAATTATCCGCATGGTAATCGCGGTGCACCAGCGTGGTTTGCTCCAGCGCCGCACTGGCAATCACGCCTTGCCACAGGGCGCGATGCTCCTCGCGCAGCAGCTTCGCCTTTTCAATGCCCACAATCTGCGGCAGGAACCATTCTGCGAACAGCCCCGCCTCGCGCAGATACACCGCCATGTCGTAGGGCGGCACATCCTCAACACCACTGCTGGCTGCATGAATCGCCACCAACGCATCGGTCGCGGCAAGGTAAAGCTCCGCCTCGCGCGCAGGCTGCTGCTTCAGCAACCGCGTGAAGGAAAGGTCGCCCAAATCCTCCAGCAGCAAGAATCCTTCCGCTTCATCCGCCGCCAGAATGCGCGGCACACTGAGGCCAAACGCCGCCAGCTGCTGGGTAATTTTCTGGAATGGCCGCACATCTTCCCATGGCGGCGGTGCATCCATCAACACGGTAATGGTGCCGTTGTGATGTACTCGCTCGTAGCGGCGAAACGACGCATCGCCCGCAAGCATGCTGCGGGTGGCACCGTCCCAGCCAGCTCGCGTTAAGAACGCATCCATCGCCGCTGAGCGATCCGGACGTTTCATGGAAGAACTGCTCATGCAAAAATATCCTTTAAGTGCGGTGCCGCGTGTTGCAGCGTGAGATGGCGAACGTCATCTTTCCCAAGCGTCAGGCAAAGCGCAAGCGAAACAGGCAACGGATAGCTTCCCAAGCGTTCAGGCCACTCGATGAGTGTGATGCCTGCACGTGCATCCTCCAGCCCCAACTCAACCAACGCCGATTCCTGCTCGATACGGTACAGGTCATAGTGATAGAACTCGCAGGCCGCGCCGTCGCTCGCGTTCACGGGGTAGGTTTGCAGCAGGTTGAAGGTCGGGCTGGTCACCTCAACCGGTGTGGGGCTCAGCGCCTGAATCAGGAACTGCGCGAAGGTGGTTTTCCCCGCCCCCAAATCCCCCGCGAGTGTGACGACATCGCCACAATGCAGCCTTTTTGCCAGCATTTCAGCCAGTTTCTTGGTGTCTTCAGGGGTTAAAATGCGGTGGCTATCGCCCATTAGTCGCGCTCGTCGATCCACGCCATTTGAATGGCTTCCAGAATCTTCTCGTTACAGCCCGTGGGCGCGCCCACAAAGCCTTCCAGCGCTAAAACCCATGCCCGCAAATCGGTGAATCGCAGGTTAACATTGTCGGCATCGGGGTGCGCCTCCTCGAGCGCGATTGCAATTTTCTGTACATCTTGCCACTGCATTGGGTATCTTTCCCTCTATCTAACGCAACATTTTTAATGGTTCGTATCTTATGCCTATCAACAAAAATATGTCCATCCTGATTGTGGATGATTACAAAACGATGCTGCGTATTGTGCGTGGCCTGCTCAACCAGCTGGGCTTCAACAATATCGACGAAGCGACCGACGGAACCATGGCGTGGGAAATGGTGAAGAAGAAGCCTTATGGCCTCATCATCTCCGACTGGAACATGGAGCCAATGTCGGGCTTTGAATTCCTAAAACTGGTGCGCGGCGACGAAGCCACCCGCCCCATTCCCTTCATCATGGTGACCGCGGAAAGCAAGACCGACAACATCATCGCCGCCAAACAAGCAGGCGTCAGCAACTATGTGGTGAAGCCGTTCAACGCGCAGACGCTAAAACAAAAAATCGAAGCGGTATTTGGGCCGTTCTAAGGGAGTATCGCTATGACGAACGCATCCGACCGCGATGATGTTGAGAAAGAATACGAAGAACTAAAGCACGAGATTGAAAAAATCGCGCAATATCTGGTGCAGGCGAAAATGGAAATTCTGGCCATTTCGCTGCCCGAGGAAAAAACCGGTTCTGACAAAAACCTCTCCCACGCCGCGAATGAGCTGGAAGAAGTGGTGCGCCACACCGAAGAAGCGACCAACATCATCATGGATAAGGCGGATGCGATTATGCAAACCTCTGCCGTGTTCACCGACCAAGATATCGCCATGAAGCTGAACGAACATGCGATGGGCATTCTGGAAGCCTGTAGCTTCCAAGACATTACCGGCCAGCGCATCCGCAAAGTGCTCAAGACGCTGGAGCAAGTGGAACTGCGCCTGAGCAACCTGATTAAGCTGTTCGGTGGCACCTTGCCGGAGATTATTCCGGAGATCGATCCATCCACCATCGACAGCCGCCCTGATGCTGAGCTGCTAAACGGCCCGCAGCTAACAAAAAATCAGCCCAGCCAAGACGATATCGACAAGCTATTTTCTTCTCTGTAGAAAACGCTTCAAATCATTGAATTTCCCAAACGATGCGGGCATAACGGTGTCATGACCCATCGCGCTGCCACTTATTTGCATTGGTTTATCGCTGGTTGTCTGCTGGTTTGCGGCGGGCAGGCCATGGCGGCGCAGGTCAGCACCCAACCGAAAAACGGCTACCAACGGGTGAAGTTCACCTTCGACCAACCCGCCCGCTTGAATGTGGACACCAACGGCAACACGGTCGTTCTGCATTTCAGCGCCCCGCTGAAGCAATCCCCCAGCGCGATCGAATCCGCCCTGAACGGCTACGCCAAGAACGCAATCTTATCCGCCGATGGTAAAAACCTTACCCTGCAAATGAGCAAACCATTCCGCACCCGCCATTTTGTCAGCGGCTCCACCGTAGGCGTGGATTTCATCGACGCAGGCGAAACCAAAACCGCAGAAGCCACACCGCCCGCACAGCCCGAAGCCATCGCCCCAAGCGAACCCGCGAACGAGGAAATCCTCAGCACCAAAAAGCCAGAGCCTGCCCCCACGCCTGTCGCCACGCCGCCAGCGCCCGCGAAAAAAGCGCCGGTAGTGAAGAAAGAAAAACCTGCCGCGCCCGCACCAAAGCCCGCGCCCATCCTCACCACCAAAAAAGAGCCGGAAAAGGCACCTGCCCCCATTCTCACCACCAAAGTGGAACCAGCGCCTGCACCCGTGGTAACGCCACCGCCCGCGCCAGAAAAGAAACCGGAACCTGCGCCCGTGCCCCCCCCCGCTCAAG
>JACCDH010037502.1_pt1 | contig 22941 bp, 19 predicted proteins | sample 7442481 | NCBI WGS metagenome assembly JACCDH01 (sample SAMN15323433, study PRJNA562643) | freshwater metagenome | isolation source: river surface water | place: USA:Blue River Watershed | collected 2017-08-15
AACATGGACATAGAGAAATAAGTATTTTTAAACACGGATTAGAATATCTGTCAAGAGTAGTTATCTCAAATGTTAATGTATTCAATATCAATGTTTATGAATTTATTGTCGTGTACTGAAGTTTTTTTCACACAAATTACACCAATTCACACGAAATAGAATCTATATAAATTCCATGAATTTGCCAAAGGCAGAAAAATTTATGATCAAGCATTTGAACTCAGATAATTTGTGAAAATTTGTGAAACTTGTGTCTGTCTATTTTTAATGCTTTTGACCTAGCAATTTATCCCATTGCCTTGACTTTTTTGACTAAAAAAGCAATCAAAATGCCGAAAACCCCGATAAAAGTGAATGAAAATTGCAAACCAAAGAGTTCAGAAATATGACCAATTACGGGTGGCCCTATCAAAAACCCTAGAAAACTCACGCTAGAAACTGCCGTTATTGCTTCACCTGTTGGAATCGTTGGATGTTTGCCCGCGATGCTATAAAGTGTTGGAATTACGGTAGAAACTCCCAAACCTACAATCATAAAAGCAATTGTACACGGAATTATATAGGGAAAAATCACAGCCAAATACAAGCCAAATGAAATCATTACACCACTGATTTGCATTACCCTTTTTCGTCCAAATCTGTTGATTAAACGGTCTCCAAAAAATCGTCCGCTAGCCATCATAATCATAAATGAAGTATAACCAATAACAATTAATGGGCCAGGTGCTTTGACAATATCTTTGAAATAAACCCCACTCCAATCGAACATAATTCCCTCGCTCGCCATACTACAAAACCCAATAATTCCCAATAAAATCAATGACTTGTCTGGTTTACTAAATATTTTTTTCTTTTCAACGCGAACTTTTTCTTTAGCTTTTATTAAATATTTGAAATTGATAGTGACTAAGGCTAATACAACAAGAGCCACAATAACAAAGTGCATATACGTGGTGAAATTGAGCGCCAACATTGCAAGTCCAACCAAGGCTCCTGTGAATCCTGCCAAACTCCACATTCCGTGGAAAGAAGACATAATAGCTCTCCTGAAAAGTCCTTCAATATAAACACCTTGCGTATTTATCGAGATATTGGTCAAATTACCAAAAATTCCAAAAGAAACCAAGGCGAGAGCCAATTGCCAAGCGTTTTGAGCCAGTCCGATATTGGTTAAACTGAAAGCATACATCAAAGCTGCAAAAGGGAGAATACGATCGCTTCCAAAACGAGTTACTAATTTGCCCGAAAAAAACATCATTGCCAACTGTCCGACTGGCAATGAGAATAAAATAGTTCCCAGTTGGCCATCACTCAAATGTAAATCTGCTTTTATGGTTGGAATACGGCTAGCCCAAGTGGCAAAAGACAATCCCATACCAAAATAAAACATCGAAATGCCCCAACGAATTCGGTTCAAATACGATTGCTTGATGTCTCGATAGTTTTTCTTGTATTTGCCTTTTGCTTTAAAGTTGCCAATAAAATTTAAATCAATCAAAACGTTTGCCTTTTAAATTTGAATCTGTAAAACTACAAAATCAATGGGTTTCTATTGTGTTTTCCTTTTTAAACTAAACAATACAAAGTTATTATTTATAAGTCGATAGCTTTTTTTTGCTTGCTGCTTTGATAAGCGGCTTCAATAATTCGCATCACATTGACCCCATCTTGTGCTGTAACAGGCTCCGATTTTCCATTGGTAATAGCCTGATAAACGCCATCAAAAAAGTCATAATAATTGCCTTGAAGCGTGGGAACTTTTTCTTTGATAATTTTACCATCGATTTCTGTGTGCAACAATCCTTCTTGTCCTTCTTTTTCACTTCCCCAATTAGTTAAATTGGGGTTTTTGCCCAATTTCAATTCGTCTTCCTGCACATCTCCACGAGATTTTAGAAAAGACCCTTTCTTGCCGTGAACAACGTATGAAGGATTGGGTTCTCTCACAAAAAAACTGGCTTTCAATCGTACTCTCAAATCCGAATAATACAGTAGAATATCCAAATAATCATCCACAATCGAATTTGTTCTTGTGATACGGATATCTGCAAAAACGGCATTGGGTACACCAAATAAATACAAGGCTTGATCGATAATATGTGGTCCCAAATCTTTCACAATTCCCGAACCAGAATTGATGGTTTCCTTATGTACTTTTGGACTCAAAATAGGATTGTAACGGTCGAAATGAAACTCGGCTTCGACAATTTCGCCCAGCCATTTTTCATCAAGGATTTTCTTCACGGTTTTGAATTCGCTGTCCCATCTTCTGTTTTGAAAAACCGATAATTTCAATCCTTTTTCTTTGGCCAAAGCTACTAGTTCCTTCGCTTCGGCAACATTTGAAGTGAAAGCTTTTTCGACAATGGCGTGTTTTCTGGCGAGCAACACTTTTTTGGCATATTCGAAATGAGTGTCAATTGGTGTGTTAACGATAACCAAATCAATGGTTTTATCCTCCAAAATCGATTCTAAACTAGGAAAACTTTTCACTTCGGGATAATCTTCTTGTATTAATTTTTTGCTTCGTTCCCAAGAACCCAAAAGTTCAAAACCAGGATGAAGTTCTAGAAACGGAGCGTGAAAAACTTTTCCCGACATTCCGTAAGACAATAGCGCTGTTTTTATTTTTTGCATTTTGTTTGTTTTAACAACTTTGTCAAAGTTCAAAACTTTGACAAAGCTTATATATGTTATTAAATTTTTGCTCTTTCGTATTGTTTTGGCCAAGCAATATCTGCGCCCAGTTCTTTGGCAAAATCCAAGGCCAAGTTCGGGTTTCTCAATGATGCTCTGGCGAACAAAACCAAATCGGCTTTACCGTCAGCAATTATGGCTTCTGCTTGAGATGCTTCGGTGATTAAACCTACTGCACCCGTTAAAATTCCAGTTTCTTTTTTTATCTTTTCGGCAAAAGGAACTTGATAATTGGGTCCCAATGGAATTTTTTGATGCGACACTAATCCACCCGAAGAAACATCAATTAAATCCACGCCTTTTTCTTTCAAGATTTTCGAAAGTTGTACTGATTCTTCAATATTCCATCCACCATCTGCCCAGTCTGTGGCTGAGATTCTAACGAACAAAGGTAAATCTGTTAGCCATTCGGATTGTACCGCTTCAAGAACTTCTAGTAGCAAACGAATTCTGTTTTCGAAACTTCCGCCGTATTCATCAGTTCGGAAATTGGACAAAGGCGACAAAAATTGGTGTAATAAATACCCGTGGGCAGCGTGAATTTCGACTGCTTTAAAATCGGCTTGCAAAGCTCTTTTGGTCGCTGATTTGAAATTGGAAATTACTTTTTGGATTCCATTGTTGTCTAAAGCAATTGGGGCTTTTTCATTGGAATGAAAAGGAATCGCTGATGGAGCAACCGTATTCCAACCGCCATTCGATTCGTCCAAAGGTTTATTTCCGTTCCAGGGTTCTGAAACACTTGCTTTTCTTCCGGCGTGTGCCAATTGGATTCCGGGAATCGAATTTTGGGAAAGTACAAATTGATTGATAACTTGCATTTTTTCAATCTGTTCGTCTTTCCATAGCCCTAAATCTGCTGGAGAAATTCGTCCTTCGGGAGCAACTGAGGTAGCTTCTTGAATAATTAAAGCCGCTCCACCAACGGCTCGACTACCTATATGGACTAAATGCCAATCATTGGCAAAGCCATCAATCGAGGAATATTGGCACATTGGCGAAATGACAATTCTGTTTTTGAATGTAAGCTTTTTTATTTGGAGAGGTGAAAATAATTTTGATGACATTTTATCTGTTTTTTTTAATAGGAAATGAACCCTATCGATTTTAGATTTTGTAACAAAAAGTAAAGTTAAGGGACATATACTAAAGTAAAAAAGGAAATAGTACAATTATTAACAAATAATTATCGTCTGGTCTAAAAGGAAATCTTTGGAACTAAAATAGAAAACCTTACTTTTGTGCGCTATACAGAATTTAAAAACAAGAAATGGAAATAGTTATCAAGCTTTCTCAATTTTTATTGAGCTTATCATTACTGATTATTCTTCACGAATTAGGACATTTTATTCCTTCCAAAATATTTAAAACCAGAGTAGAAAAATTCTATTTGTTTTTTGATGTTAAATATTCTTTGTTCAAAAAGAAAATTGGCGAAACCGAATACGGAATTGGCTGGTTGCCTCTTGGTGGCTATGTTAAAATTTCGGGGATGATTGACGAAAGTATGGATAAGGAACAAATGGCTTTGCCACCTCAACCTTGGGAATTTCGTTCAAAACCAGCTTGGCAACGATTGATTATCATGTTGGGCGGTGTGATAGTAAACTTCATCTTGGCCTTTGTTATCTACATTGGAATGGCTTGGGGTTATGGAGAAGATTTTGTTGATAATAGTTCATTAAAAGATGGAATCTGGGTAACTAGCCCAGTTGTAGAACATGCAGGAATACTTACAGGAGACCGAATCGTATCGATAGATGGCAAGAAAGTAGAACGATTTGTTCCTGCAGTTACTATGGATATTTTGACTTCAAAAGAAGTTGTTGTTGAAAGAAATGGAGCGGAAAAGAAGATCATTATGCCCATAAATTTTATTGGAAAAATTTTAAATTCCGATAAAAAAGGGGTGATTACTTTAAGAAAGCCCTTTGTTGTGGGGGGACTATCTGACACTTCTAAAAACAAAGAGGTATTAAAACCAAAAGACATTATTGTATCTCTAAACGGAACTTCTATTAAATATTTAGACCAAGCTACTGTCATTTTAAATGCTAATAAAGGCAAAAAAATTACTGCCGTTGTCTTGAGAAAACTAAAAGAAACTCCAATCACTGTTGAAGTGAACAACGAAGGCAAATTAGGTATTGATTTAGGTACTTTAACAGAAGATAATCTTGAAAAATTGGGTTATTATAAAATTAGTAAAGAAAACTATAGTTTCTTTGAATCCATCCCTGTAGGAATTGTAAAAGGAAAAGACCAATTGGTAGGCTACGGAAAGCAACTGCAAATGATTTTTAATCCAAATACTGGAGCCTACAAAGGCGTTGGTGGTTTTGCAGCCATTTATAATGTATTTCCTAGTACATGGAGTTGGGAAGTATTCTGGAATATTACAGCATTGTTGTCGATAATGCTCGGTGTTATGAATTTATTGCCTATTCCGGCTCTTGATGGTGGACATGTTGTATTTTTATTATACGAGATCATTAGCGGTCGAAAACCAAGCGACAAATTCTTAGAGAATGCCCAAATGGTTGGTTTCTTTATACTTATTACACTGTTACTGTTTGCCAATGGAAATGATATTTATAAAGCCATTGTAGGGAAATAATTTTTTTTGAAATTTTATACAATATTTTTTGCGAAAATCAATTTAAGCCCTATATTTGCAACCGCTTAAACAAACAAGCTTTGTTAGTTAAAGTTACTTGTACTGTTCATACAAAAATAGAATTATAATTATAGTTTCCTCCTTAGCTCAGTTGGTTAGAGCATCTGACTGTTAATCAGAGGGTCCTTGGTTCGAGCCCAAGAGGGGGAGCTTTACTGACAAAGCCGCTATTTAGCGGTTTTTTCTATTTATAACACTTTGATTTTTAAATAGTTACGAGCCAAAAAAGCGGTTCGAGAAGTATAAAATAAAATTATGGGATTTTTGAGCGATTTCTCGAACCATTTTAAAAAATTATCAAAAATATAGCCGTAACATTTTGTTAATTAGAGATTTATACGGTTCGATAAATGTCAAAAGGGGGTACAGGTGAAATTATAGTTTTCCCTTTTTTAATTACACATTTTTAGGTGTTACAAAGAATTTTTTTTTGTTATAATTTAGCTGAATATAAAATTCAAATTAAGAAATTGATAATTAGCACATAAATACAACATTTATGAAAATCCCATTAAACTCATTTGAACAACTTATTGACGAAACTATTCTTAAAAGAGGACTTGAATATTTTGAGCAAGGCTATGTTTCTGAATTTACCACAATTGCTACAAACGAATATGAAGCTATTGTAGAAGGAAGCGAAGATTATACGGTAAACCTTATCATTGAAAATGATATTGTTGTTTCGCATTTTTGCACTTGCCCTTACGATTTTGGTCCAGTTTGTAAGCATGAAGTAGCTGTGCTATTTTATTTGTTGCAAAATGAGTTAAATCTTTCGGAAAATAAACCAAAGAAAAAGAAAGAACAAAAAAAGTTAACAGTTGAAAACCAAATAAAGACAATTCTCAATTCAATAGATCAAGATGCATTGCAAAAATTTATCATTGAACAATGTAAGCAAGATAAGAAATTTAGAAATTATTTTTTAGTAACTTTTGGACATATTAACCAAAAACTTGATGCTGAATTTTATCGCAACCAAATAAAAGAAATTGTAAAAGCGGCATCTGATAAACATAGTTTTATTGATTGGCACAATATGAAATATCTCACTCGTGCTTTAGAACCGTTGGTTGAAAAATTAGAATCGTACAAACTTTCAAATAACTTCGATCAAGCATTTTTTCTAAGTGCTGTACTATTGGAAGAAATGACAAAAACTATTCAAAATGCAGATGATAGTAACGGTGACATTGGTTATTTTATAGATACCGCAGTTGAAGCTTTACATGATATTGCCTCATCGGATAATTTAGATGCTACATTAAAGAAAGAAATTTTTGAGTATTGTATTCAAGTTTATAACAAAAAATTATTTTTGGGTTGGGATTGGCATTTGGGAATTTTAGAAGTAGCGGAAAAACTTGCTAAAAATGAAACAGATGTCGATTTATTGATTTCTTGTTTGAATAAAACCGATAGCGACTATCAACGAGAACGAGCTCAAATGTCAATTTTGAGATTATTGCATCAATATAAAACCCAAAAGGAAGTATCTCAATTTATTGAAGCTAATTTATCCAATTCTCGTATTCGAAAAATGGAAATCCAAAAAGCAATTGAGGATAAAAACTTTGAGTATGCCAAAAAGCTTTGTAAAGATGGTATTGAAATTGACCAAAAAGAAAAACCAGGATTAGCAACAGATTGGTATCGTTTCCTTTTAAAAATTGCACATGCAGAAAATGAAGTTTCTGAAATAATAAAGCATGCTACCTACTTGTTTGTCAATGATTCTCGTTCGGAAGAAGATTATTTTGAACTCATAAGAGAAAATACATCCTCTGAAAAATGGAATTCCGATGTTGAAAAATTAATAATCCAAATTCAAACAGAATCTAAAACTATTTGGAAATCAAGAGAACTTATTCGAAAAATATATATCAAACAGCAATGGTGGAATCGTTTGTTTGAATTGTTAAAACAAACAGAATCTTTAGAAAACATTGAAACTGAAGAACAATATTTAGCAAAAGACTATGCTTCAGAACTTATTCAAATGTATAGCACGCGATTAACCAAATACGTTGACAAGTTTATTGGAAGAGAGCATTATCAAAAAGCCTGTCGCTATCTTCGCCGAATGAAAAAATTAGGTGGAGAAACAGAAGTTAACAGTCTTATTGAACATTTCAGAAAAACATATCCAATGCGAAAAGCATTATTAGATGAATTGAATAAAGTATAGGTTAATTTATCGTTCTTGAGGAAAGGACACAAACTTTCAAATTTAGAAGACTAGATGAGTCTTTCTTCTAATTGTCCTTTCCAAATAACAAATCCCTTAGCATCATTTGAATAGTCGTGAACAATTTTTGAAAAACTTTGCGGATTGGTTTCCAAATAAACCTGTCGTCCTTTCTCTCTAATAATATTTAGCTCATTATCAATTTGTTTTATGGTGTCTATTAATACAGATTTATTTTTTTCTGTATGCCAAATGTATGTTGCTTCCTCTGTGTCTAAAGTTTCTAAAACAATGTGATAATTTTTTTCTCCAGATATAAGAAACACAAAAGAAAACGGTTGTAAAACAAATCGGAGTTTCATTACATTTCGTTCGTGTTTTTCTGCCAAAAATTGTATGTGTTTAGAATGTTTGTATTGTTTTCTATTCATTAAATTTTCCAAAATAACTTCGGCATTTTCATAAATATTTTTATTTTTAGTAAGTTCGTTTGTTGTAAGAATATTTTGTTTTGACGATGAAATTTGCCTGATAAAACTCTTATCCAAAAACTGAAATTTCACACTTTCTACAATTTCTTTGTTGATGTTTTCAATATCGGAAGAAATTGCTAACTGCGATAAAATCACTCCGTTTTCTATTTCAGCATAAATAGCAATTGAGGCGGTTTTTGATTTCAAAACCTTTATAAAATAAGGCTTTAACACTTCAAATTCAATTCTGAATTCTTCGTTTTCGATTTCAAAATCTAATTGTAAGTTATTGCCTTTATCAATGTACTCAAAAGACACATAGCCATATCCAAAATCTAAATCTTCAATAGCGATTTTGATTTGTTTTTCTATTATCAAACTTTGCCTTTCGGGAATAAATTCTGTTGGTTCGTCAAATAGACTCGCTTGCTTCACTATTTGACGGTAGTACACATTTCGCTTTAAAAATAATTTGTTGAGGTAGTCAATTTTAATATCTCGAAAATCATAAATAGTTGGATTAATTTCCGAACGTTGCACCCGACCAATGTATTGAATTAATTTTCCCTTGAATGAAAATGGATATACCAAAAACAAAGAATTAATATTTGATAAATCCGAACCTTCTCCAAAATATTGTCCCGTAGTTATCAAAATTTGAAAATTGCCTTGTTGTAAGGTTTTCCATTTCGATTTTTTGTTGCTTTCAGAATCATCACCGCTCAATGTAACAACCTCAAAAGATTGTTTTAGAAAAAGACAAAGTGTGTCAATATGGTCTTTTCTTTCTGTGATAATAGCAATTCGTTTCCCTTTTGAGAGTTCTATTTTAATGTCATTTAAAATGAGTTTGTTTCGTTCCGAATCGTGAATCAAAATTTTTGAAAGCGTTTCAAAACTTTCTGTTTTAGAATTAAAAGGAATGTCTAAATTGGTATTTCTAACTATGATTTGAGCATGTTTGAAATTTTCAATTTCAGTACTTTCTACTTCCGAAATAATTTCTCCAAGAAAAGCAAAAATTAATTTTCCATCATTATATTTTCTAAAAGGTGTAGCCGTCAGTCCGTACAGATAAAATGTATTTAATTTTTCAATAGTGCTACGAAATGTTTCGGCAGGAATATGATGACATTCATCTACCAAAATAGTTCCGAATTGATTTTGAATTTGTTCTATTTGCTTCGGCAAACTTTGAATGGTTGCAATAGTAATTTGTTTACCAATCTTTGCCTTTCCTTTTCCAATAATGCCGATTTCGTGATTTGGAATTCCGAGAAAAGCCTGAACACGTTCTTGCCATTGTTCCAATAATTGTATGCGATGTACAACAATTAAGACAGGTTGTTTCTTTTCTGAAATTATCTTCAACCCTATTACCGTTTTACCAGATCCAGGCGGAGCTACGATAACCCCAAAATCTTTTTTTGAAACAGTTTCAACAGCTTTGTTTTGATGTGTTCTTAAAGTTGCGTGGAATGAAAAGTTGATAATCTCTTTTAATTTTCGATAATTTTGAAATTCGAAATCTATTTTTTGTTCTTTGCAAAAACGCAAAAGTTTGCCAATAAATCCTCTAGGAATGATGATTTCATTTTCGGTTTCTTCAACGAGTTTAAAATATCTTTCTGTCCCAAAAGTGTTTATACCCGATTTCTTTTTGATAAAGAATTCTGAATTGGCAAAGTTCAGTTCTTCTTTCAGAAAATGGATTAGTGGGGTTGTTATTCCATTTCTTTGAATACGAATATTTTGTTGAAGAGAAATAGTAAGTTTTCCATTGTTATTTTTAGGAATTGGAAGTTTTTGTGTTGTTGAAATTTTCTGAAAAAGATTTTCTAAAACATCAATCGAAATTCTATTTATTTCTTTTAAAAACTGCCATTGATCAGTATAGGGTTCAAAAGTTACAGGATTGATGAAACAGCTGTTCCCTTTCTCTAATGCTGGTTTGAAAAACGGCAAAGCAATCAAATTTCCTAAACCTTTTCCTGAAAGAAAATCCTGATTTGGGAAAAGTCTATCGAAGCTGGAACTTTTATCAAACATTGAAAAAATCCCCGATTCTTCTAAAATAGTAATGAAAATTTTTCTACTCCGTATTGCTACATAAGGTTTTTCAAAAAATATCCAAACATGTCCGCCATTTCCTGAACGTGAACGTTCTAAATATGCAGGAATATTTTCTTCTTTACAAGCATTTAAAAAATTTACGGCTTCTATCTTCCAATTTTGTTTGTCAAAATCAGCTACTAAAAACCAAGAAGTATTATCTTGTAATAATGGGTAAACACCAATTTGTTGAATTCCATTTAAATGCTTTTGGAACTCATTATCGGTAAGCGGTAAATAAGTTTTGTGTGGATAATTCTGAAAAGTTCCGCCATTCATTTTATGTGCCCTATAATGATACATGTCGTAATTATAGACTGGCATATAACCAGACTTATCCGATTTCTCCCAACGAACAGCAAAAACATCTTCTCGTCCTTTGAAAAGAGATTGAAAAAGTTTTATTTGGTTGTTGGGATTATCATTCATCAATGCAAAGTTGTAGTTGTTTCTTTCTTTATTCTTTTTTACCAATGTTCATATTCCCTTTCGTTCATTGGGGTCTTGCGAATCTCGTTAATATTTGCAATTAATTTTCTCAAAGTAGCCTTAAAAGAGTCCAAATCAACCATCTTTCCAAAAAAAATGTCCTCTGCTAACACATCAAAGTATTTGTTAGAAAGCCATTTTTTAATTAATGATTCCGCATGATTGAGATAATCATCGTCATCTTTACAGGCTGATGCCAAAATTCCAAATTGCAAAGTTAAATCGTGATTATATTTTTCACATTCTAAAATAATACCGTTGTAGGTTGGTTTTGATAAATCGTCTGTGTCCATGAATTATATTTAGTGATTTTTCCGGTTTTTAATTAAAAAAGTGTTTTTAGATTTTAATTTTTGAATGTTTAGTCAAATTCTAAACCGTATTCATTTCCAAATTGAATTAAATTCTCAATTTCTTCTTTAAACTCATTTTGCAAAAAGTTTTCAAAAATTGACTTACTTGATTGTTTAAAAATTTCTTCCATTGTGTTATAAAGATCTTCATCAAAATAGCCATAATTTACAATAAAATCTTTACAACAATTTATAAAAAACAACTCACATTTAATTGTAAGTTTTGTATTTATATTAGATTTTCTTATACTTAGTAACAGGTTTATTGCTTTTTCAAGATCTAAATCATCTTCTAAAATATTTGGACAAAGGTATTTTGTAAACTTGGTTTTGTATGTTTTTTCTAAACTTATTAAATTTTGTTGGGTTTCTTTTTTATTTGTTGAAGTTATAATATCTAGATAATCTTTTACTTCAGGAAATTTTGAAAACACATCCATTAAGAGATATTTTAATTCCGTTGCATTTTTCCCTTTTATCCTTGATTCTAAATGTTCTAAATTCATTTTTCTCGTTTTTGGGGTTCTATTTTTTTGGAAGAAGTTTCAATTTGTTCAATAAAATGTTGCTCTACGGTTGATATTTCGTTTACAATAATTTCTTTGTATTTTTCATACTCTATTTGTGCTTTTTCAATAGCTTGTTTATGGCTAATTTCACCAGCATTTTGCAAGATTTCATTACCCGTCATTTTAAGAAAATCATCTAATCGTTCAATCCAATCTTTCATATACATTGGTTTTCGGTTTAATGCTTGAAGTTCTGCTAATTCTAAATAGGCTGTAACAATTCTATTTAAAATATTCAGTTCGTTTTCTGTCAAGTAATTTTTAGCAACTTCTATTTCTTGTTTTGTGGGTTTATTTCCTTTAAAATTAGTCAGTCCTAAATTTGGTTTAGAAGCATCAATACGATTGTAAATTATTTCAGCTGCTGTATTCCCATGTGCTGCCCAATGCATCTTATTTTGAATGGTTTGAAAAAAAAATTGAGACATTTCTTGTCTGGGGTCATAATCAATACTGGTAGCATAAATATCCAATACTTTTCTCCAAAAAACCTTTTCCGAAGACCGTATATCTCTAATTCTTGCTAATAATTCATCAAAATAGTTACCTCCACCTGCTTGTTTTAATAACTCATCATTCATTGTAAAACCTTTTACAATGTATTCTTTTAATCGTGCGGTTGCCCATTGTCTGAATTTTGTTCCCTGATGACTTTTTACACGATAACCTACAGATATAATCACATCTAAATTATAAAAAGTAGTTAAATAATTTTTCCCGTCGATTGCAGTGTGTCGGAATTTCCGACTAACTGAATCTTGTTCTAATTCTTGTTCTTCAAAAATATTTTTAAGATGCTCAGTTATAGTCGATCTTCCTTTCTGAAACAATTCTGCTATTTGCATTTGAGTAAGCCAAACTGTTTCATCATAAAGCCTTGTTTCTATTTTAGTTATTCCATCTTCAGATTGATAAAGAATAATGCTGCTTTCGTTCATAAACTGTAATTCAAATTGATTTTCAAATTTATGAATTTATATGTTTTAATCTCTGTAAATGTTTTACAAAAACCATTTTTTTCTTTCTTCTATCGGCGTACCTCAATAATTTGCTTTCATTGATTGTAAAATTAGAATGTATTTTTTTGAAGAACTTGTAAAATGTAAGGTTTTTATAAGGATAAATTTTATCCCAATCGCAATATAAATCTACTATCATTTTTTCTAAATGTGGATACATTATTTCGTTTGATTCCAATAATGGAGAGCCACTTACCATTTTCCTAACGACAACTATATTCTTACTGAACTTTTTTGAAGGATTTGTTGGCAAGCCATAAAATACAACACCATCTTTTTGCCCCCAAAGATGCATAAATAAATGACTTGATTGCTTTCCAATTCCTTCAACAAAAGTGATTTGGACTTCTAAATCAGGAAGATAGCTTTTTATACATTCGGTTGACCAAAGACAAAATTTGACTTCTGGAAATTCTGAAATAAGAAGATGGTAAATCTTCTTTATTTGTGATGTAGAATAAGGCATGAATTTTTGATATTTACCTATTGCATATTTTCCTCTTCCAATTCTTTGTATGACGCCAAGTTCTAATAATCTAGTAACTCTCCATTGAATGGTTGCTTTTTTAATTTCGGAATCTTTCAATGTGTAAAATAGGATAATATCTTCTAAACGAAATTCATAACTATTAGAAAACTTATCTGTTAAATCATTGATATACAGATTTTTAATAGTATCATTTAAAGAGTACGGCATGGTACAAATATACGAAAATATTTTAGTGTCAATAATTTGGTTTAAATTGATATTATAATAATTTATTACGCTTTTTTTAAATACTTAAATGTTTAATTGTTAAACTGTTAATTATCAAAAGGGGGGGGTAAATATTTTAAATAAAAAATAATAGTTTTTACAAAAAAAACAAAACCATAAAGCATTAATAATCAATATTTTAAATTTTTAATGTTTAGAGGTACAAGAAGGGAGCAAAAAGCTAGTCTAATGACTGGCTTTTTTTGTTTATATTTGGGTGTGAATTCTTTTCTAAAGTGATATTAATTCCTATATTATCTTTTGATTGATCTATAGAAATATCTGAAAAAATTCATTAATGTTCATTTTCCAGCCCCGTAGTTCAACGGATAGAATGGGAGTTTCCTAAACTTTTGATTCGGGTTCGATTCCCGACGGGGCTACAATCCTATATCAATTATTTTTTATGCAATACCCTCATAAATTGAGAGTGTTTTTTTATATGCAATTATTTATTAGCCTGACGACAAAATCAGAGTAAATTACTTTTTTTTATATGCAGAATAAAATAATGAAGGGAAAAACTGTACAATTATCAAAAAAAATAATCGAAAAAAAGAATATCATATTAATTATTAAATACTAATCAAAATAGGTTTTTTGATTAAAATAATACAGTAAATTTGTTATTTATTAACTTTTTTTACGATAAAATGTCGAAATAACCGATTGTTTAACAAAGAAAGAAATGATGAATTTGATGCCTAAATTAAACCTCAATGGCTGGGATGAAGTGAGTTTTTAAGGTGGTATGAAGTGATTACATATTATACAACCAAGTTGCTGGATTATTATAGGTTGTATTCTGAGAAATGGTAAATTTAATTACCGTTTTTCCTGTATCTCCATTAGTTCTCACTTTTCCAATGCTTTGTTTGATACTTACTTTATCCCCTTTATTTACAAAGACTGTGCTTAAATTTTGATACACCGTAAAAAATTCCCCGTGCTGAATCATCACGGCTCTGTTTACTGGTGATAAAACCATAACACTTGTTACTTCTCCTGCAAAAACGGCTCTTGCAGTCGCTCCTTGGTCAGTTGTGATATCAACCCCACTATTATGCACCATCAATGAGCTAATAACCGGATGGGGATGATCTCCGTAAGCTGAAGACACAAATCCCTTTTCAACAGGCCAAGGAAGTTTTCCTTTATTGGCTTTGAAATTATCCGACAAGATTTTTGCTTCTGGAGTTAATTCAATCCTAGAGGAGGAAACCGCAGACGAAGAGGAAACTATAGCCTTAGCTCTTGTTTTTATTGATTCTTTTGAATCCCCAACCTTCGATTCGTTTTTAGCCTTTTCCATCGCTTTTTCCATTGCTGCTTTTCTATTGGCTTCGGCAATGGCTTCACGTATCAAACGATCAATTTGCCTATCAATAGCTTTCGATTCAGATTGCTTTTTCTTAATTTCAGCAGAAATTTTGCTCTTATCTTTTTTAATGGATTTGAGCAGTTTTTCTTGTTCTTGTTTTACTTTTAATAGTGCTACTCTTTCCTTTTCATTTTCTTCAATCAATTTTTGTTTGGCTGATTTTTGAACGCCTAATTTTTCATTATAAACGGTTAGTTGTTCTGATTTTGATTTTATTTCATCGCCTTGCATTTTTCTGAAACCAGTATATTGTTTCATATACTGGGCTCTTTTATAGGCTTGCAAAAAACTATTGGACGACAAAATAAACATCGCTCGACTTTGTTCTGAACGACTTTTATATGATTTTACAATCATTTCAGCATAATCTTCTTTTAATACAACCAATTCTCTATTTAATTTGTTGATTTTAAGTTGATTAATATAAATATCATTGCTTAGTAATTTGGCTTGCTTTTCGGTAGTATTAATCAGTTTTTCTTTAAGTTTTATTTTATTAGATTGAACGATAACAACACTTACCGCTGATTTTTCTTTTTTCTTTACCGTTTGTAACAACTTTTCGTTTTCTCGAATTTCTTGCTGTATTTGGGCTTTTCGTTGTTCTAACTTTTCTTGCTGCGACTCTTGACTCCATAACAATGAAGTCATACAGACAAAAATCAGGCTTAGGAGAAATTTTGGCATAATAAAAATAAGTTTGTACAAATTTACTTAATTATAATTCTTTTATAATCACTTGGAACACTATATGGAAAAGAAAGTTGTTCGTTGAAACTTAAATTACTGTATTCCAATTCAATTTTAGCATTTCCTCGCTTTTGATAACTATCAATATTAATGGTCAATGGCATCGTCATTTCTTTATATTCTTTAGGGTTAGAATAGACTGCCTGAATCATTCTTTCTTGTTTGATTTGTGTAATTTCTTGCTTGTTCAATAAGAAACTATTTGAATCTATGTAGAAAGATTTCTTGGTATTCCCGTCTGATTCTTCATCTAGTCTATATAGATCATCGGCTAATGTTTCAGAATATTTTCCGTCCTTCAAATTATCAATGGTTCTTCCAAGTAACAAATTTTGTACTTTGTTAAAATCTAAATCGGTGCCTAAAAATTGACTCAAAGCACTGAAATCTCCTTCATAATAAGTACCTTTTATTTTTTCATAATAACTTACTTTGGTTGGCGTCATCAAAGCTTTAGCCATTGTTATTCCCAAAAACCGAACGCTTACCAATATCTGTTCGTCTTTTTTAAACTTGATTTCGGCTGTTACTTTTTGATTCAATTTATCGTCCGAAAAATGAGCATTTGCTTTTACATATAATGTCGAAAACTCCATTTTATTGTTATAGTAGTTTTCTATAATTTTATTAACTGCTTTTAGATTTTCACTTTTAGAAACATTAACGGAAACTGATTTTGATTTACAAGAAACTAAAAACGCTGAGCTAGAAAAGCTTAGCAGTATAAGAAGTTTTATGTTTTTTAAAAATGTATTCATTTCGTGTCTATTTTTTGGCTTTTAATAATTGATTGGCTTTGGCAAAATACTTTTCTTTTTTTGCAAAATCACCTAAACCATTGTAAGCTTCACCTAATTGAAGGTTGAAATTTGTTTCTAATGAGACATCGTCAATCACAAAATCTATTCCAATCTCAAGCATTTCTGCTGCTTTTTTGTAGAATTTTAATTGATTGTTTGCCAAACCGCAATAAAAATAAAACTGAGGTTGTGAAGGATATATTTCGACCAAAGAAGCAGCTTTTTTTGCCACTATCTCAAATTGTTTGTTTTCGACATAGGACTGAAGCAAAACCATTTGTGTTCTTACATCGGGTGCCGAATTGTTGTTTAAGGATAATTCATAATAGTGAATGGCTTTGTCCCATTGCTTTTTACTATAATAATAATTCCCTATTTCTTTATCGATATTTAGGTCGGGGTTTTTATCAAAATAACCTATTGCTTTCTCCAAATCTGAAGAATACTGAGGATTTTTATTTACAAAAATCATAAAATCATTTAATACTCGATGTTTAATTTTGGCATCAATTTTTGAACTGGCCAAAACTACATTCATTGAAAGGATTGCTTTTTGGGCTTCATTTTTGCCTAAATAATACTTATATAGACCAACTTGAGCCCAGTCTGAATCTGGTATTTCTATTTCAAGCTTTTTAGTGATTTCAGCAGCTTTTTCATTTTGATTATTCTCCGAATACAACTTAATTAAAGCTAAATAATTCGACTCTTCTTTTGGATTCAATTTTATTTGAGCCAATAAACTATCCATTTCTGAGTTTTGAAATTTTCCTTGAGATAAAATTTGTGTTTTGTACTTTTCACGCATCTCCGATTTTCCTACCTTTTCATTCAACTCATTTATTAGAACGAGTGCTTTGTCAAATTGTTGCGTGTACATATAAAGCGAAACCAAATCTTCTTTATACACTGGGTCAAACGTCATCAGTTTATTGACTGTAATGATTGCTTGATTATAATTCTTGGTTTGGTAATTCACCTCATACATACCTGCCCAAAACCATTTATTTTTAGGATCGATTTGTGCCGCTTTCTCATAGGAATTATAGCTCTGTTCATAGTTTTTAAGTCCAAAATAATTCTTACCCATTTCAGAATAAATCACAGCTTCATTGGGTTTCAATTTCAAACATCGTTCTAACTCTACTAAGGCTAAATCATAATTTTCGATTCCTTTTTGTTTTATGGCTTCATAAAAATGTTCTTGAAATTTATCGGTTTCAAGGACAATAGATTCTGGTTCGGTTTGTGCCATTAGCAGGACTGAATTGCAAAGCAAAACCCAGAATAATAAGAAGGAAACCGATTTTTTCATCTGTTTATAATATTTGTTTTTTATTGGAAGATGGAACGCCTATAATCATATTGGTGTGTGTCAATGATAATTGTCGTGGGCGTTTCATTTATAGAAATTTCATTTGCTAGGTTAGATTTGACAAAAACCTATTCCAACACCGAATAATCGCCAATACTAATGCTCGTGAATTTACCATCAAAACTAGCGTGATTGCCTATCATCGCATTGTCTAAATTGGCATTTTTTATATGTGAATGAGTTTGCACCAAACTGTTTTTTATGAAACTATCAACTACATGACATCCATTCCCTAATGATACATTTGGCCCAATTGTTGCATTAATTAAAATCACATTTTTGCCAATATAGCAAGGAGGAATAATAGTTGAATTCTCTAATTTAACATTATAATCTACCAAATGTTCTCCGTCGTTGTGCAAAAATCCTAACATTCTGGAATTGGTTTCCACCGTTACATCTTTGTTTCCGCAATCCATCCACTCGGCGACTTCTCCCGGTACAAAAACCATGCCTTTTGCCATCATTTGCTTGATTCCGTCATTAATTTGGTATTCGCCACCGTGAATGATGTTGTTGTCTAAGACAAATTGCAATTCGTTTTTCAGAACGGCAACATCTTTGAAATAATAAATCCCAATCACCGCAAGGTCTGAAACAAATTCCTTTGGCTTTTCGACCAATTCAATGATTTGATTGGCTTGGTTTAAATTGACCACACCAAAAGCTTCTGGTTGATCTACTTTTTTCACCCAAATCACACTGTCGGCATTTTGATCCAAATCGAAATTGGCACGAATTAAAGTATCGGCATAAGCAATAACTGCTGGTCCGCTCAGCGACTCTTTGGCACACATAATGGCATGACCGGTTCCAAGCGCTTCGTTTTGGTAATAAATTGTTCCTTTTGAACCTAATTTTTCGGCAATAGAAATTAAGTCTTCTTCTACTTTTTTGCCAAAACTTTCATGAATGATAAAGGCTATTTCTTCTATATCTTGATTCAAAACGCCTGCAATATCTTCAACCAATCGGTGTACAATTGGTTTTCCGGCAATTGGAATTAAGGGTTTCGGGATGGTTAATGTGTGTGGTCTTAATCTGGAACCACGTCCAGCCATTGGTACTATTATTTTCATCAGTTTATAATATTTGTTTTTTATTGGAAGATGGAACGCCTATAATCATATTGGTGTGTGTCAATGATAATTGTCGTGGGCGTTTCATCAGTTTATAATATTTGTTTTTTATTGGAAGATGGAACGCCTATAATCATATTGGTGTGTGTCAATGATAATTGTCGTGGGCGTTTCATATTAATTGCCCGCGAATGCGGGTATCTTTTACATACCTGCGAAAGCAGGTATCTTGGTTAATAATAATTATTTTTCTCTTATTTTATTAAAATCGAAATTCCAATTTAAACTGATATCCATCCAAGTTGGATTCATATCTTCGATTAAATTTACTTTCCAATCTCTTTTCCACTTTTTCAATTGCTTTTCTCGTTTTGTAGCTTCAAACCCATTTTCCCATTCTTCAAAATAAATTAACTTATCACAATTATGTTTAGCAGTAAATGAATTTGGATAAATTTTTAATTTATGTTCTTTTACCCTTTCAATTAAGTTATCAGTAACTCCAATATAAATAACTCCTTTATGCTTATTTGACATTACATAGATATACCATAATTTCATTTTCTTCTTTAATCTTGCGAACGCATTATTCCTGCGAAGGCAGGAATCTTATTTATAATAATTTATACTACTCAAAAAATTAATTAAATTCACAAGATTCCTGCCTTCGTAGGAAGTTAAAAATCAATTCAATTCACAAGATTCCTGCCTTCGCAGGAATTTACTTCACTCCAGTACTTCCAAATCCACCTTCTCCACGAATGGTTTCCGACAATTCCTGAACTTCAATCCATTCGGCTCTTTCGTGTTTGGCGATGATAAGTTGGGCAATGCGTTCGCCGTTTTCTACAACGAAGGCTTCATTGGATAAATTTACTAAAATCACGCCAATTTCTCCACGGTAATCGGCATCGATGGTTCCGGGCGAATTGAGAACGGTGATCCCTTTTTTGGCAGCCAAACCACTTCTAGGACGAACTTGCGCTTCATAACCTAGGGGTAATTCGATAAAAAGACCCGTTTTCACGATAGTTCTTTCCAACGGATTCAAGGTGATGGATTCGGTTAGATTAGCCCGTAAATCCATTCCTGCTGAGGCTATGGTTTCATAATTAGGCAAGTCGTGTTGCGATTTGTTGATGATTTTTATTTTCATTTTTTTTGGTCATTGCGAGGAACGAAGCAATCTCATTACTCTGTTTATTGTGTTCTAGGGTTTTAGCCGTGATGGCAGTGAAAAGCCTTTTGAAATAAATTTGTATTTTTTTCTGGGCTAAAAGAGCGACCAAAGGAAGCTCCTTTTAGGCCTTGAAAAAAACCAAATTTATGAAAAAGCTTGTAACGGACAGCGCGATTGGCTTCAAATCATTTTCGTCTTACCATTTTATTTATAGTTTCTTTCTCATTGTGATAAACAAAATACATAAATGCGATTAATAACGGAATTCCAACGAAATAATTTTCTCTGAATCCGTAGAAAGAAATAATAGAAAATAAGATGGACAATCCTAAATAACCGCTTATTTTTTCCATATCGTACGGAATGGGGTAATATTTATTTCCGAGTATGTATGAAATAATCATCATACTTCCATAGGCAGCAATAGTGGCAATAGCTGAGCCGTAATAGCTGTATTTCGGAATTAAAAGATAGTTGAGAATCAAAGTGATTATTGCTCCTATAATTGAAATGTAAGCTCCCATTTGTGTTTTATCGGTAAGTTTGTACCAAACGGAAAGGTTGTTGTAAATTCCCAGACAGAAGTTGGCTAAAATAATTAAAGGCACGACTTTCATTGCTTCCCAATAGGATTTATTGTCAATTAGTAACAACTTCAAAACATCGGCAAAAACGATGACTCCTAAAAGAATTACCGACCCCATTATTACAAAATACTTGGTGATAACTGCGTATGTTTCTGGTGCTTTTTCATTGCTGGAATGGCTAAAAAAGAAAGGCTCAATTCCCAAACGGAAAGCAGTGGCAAACAAAACCATAAATAAGCCGAGCTTGTAACAGGCTGAATAAATTCCTACTTGGGATTTGGCAATGTTTTCTGGAAGCCAGTATCCTAAAAATATTTTATCGAAATGTTCATTTACCGCAAATGCAATTCCACCTACAAGAATGGGCAAACCATATTTCATCATTTTTTTCCAAAGAACGGTATCGAATTTTCGGTCTAAAGAAAAATAATTTGGAGAAAGCACGACCAATGTAAGTAAACTCGCCAACAAATTGGCAATGAAAATATACCCAATTTCAGAATGTTCAACATATAAATTGTCTATGAATGAATGAGGATTATCGGCTGCTAACTGTGGTAAATAGACCAAAAAGAAAATATTGAGCATCAAATTGACCATTACGTTACCTATCTTAATTGTGGCATACATCATTGGGCGTTGGTTGGCACGTAATTTAGAAAACGGAATAATTACCAATGCATCAAGTGCTAAAATCCAAATAGCATAAGTGATGTATTGCACCTCGACATTGGCATAAGCTGCTAATGAATCTCTGAAAATTAAGGCTCCAAAAAGGAAGAAAATAGTAGACCAAAAAATGGAAATAGTAGCAGTAGCTATAACATTTTGCTTATCTTTTTCGGAATTAAAAAACCTAAAGAAAGCGGTTTCCATCCCGTAGGACAAAATCACGTTGAAAAAAACCAACCAAGAAAACAAGATTGAAACTTCACCATAATCGGTTGTAGGTAATTTTCCAGTGTATAAAGGCACCAATAGGAAACTCAACATTCTGGGCAAAACCGTTGAGAGTCCGTAAATGGCAGTTTGTTTGAAAAGATTTTTGTATAATCCCAAGGTAAATTTGTTAATTTTTATAGGGCAAAAATAATATTTTCTTTGGTTTATTTCTGAATTTATTGTTTCAATCCAAATAGTTTCTTTCTCAAAGCTATGTCAATTCCTCTTCATTCAAAGTTTTTACAAAATGAAACCCTCTGGGATAATATCCTTGATTGTAATAGAACCGATGTGCGGTAAAATTTTGGGTGTAAGCGTCAAGCACAATCATTGTGCAGTCCAATTCGGTTGCTTTTTGGTTGACATGATCGGTTAGCATTTTCCCAATTCCTTTAGAACGGTAATTGGGATGAACTATGAAGTTGTCGATTTCCATATATTTTCCCGACCAAAGTTTGATTCCATACCATAAACCAGTAAGCCCGACACAGACTTCGTTTTCAAAAATCGCAACTTGAGTGTAATTGTGTAGAATCATGGTTTGGAGATACGTTTTGTATTTTTCTTCGGAAATATTGGGATACAAATGACGGATTATTTCGATTTGTTCAACCATTTCTTCGATAGTGGTGAGTTCTACGGTTTTCAAAATTGTATTAGTGTTGAAATTAGGGGATAAATTTAAACAAAAAAAAGTCCCGATTAAATCGGGACTTTCAAAGTAAGATATAAGTAACTATTTATTTTTTAATTACTCTAACTGTTTTGTTGATATCTCCTTGTTTCAATGAGATTAAATAAACACCTGGAGCATAATCATTTCCAATTTGTTGGTCATTGATTGCATCATAATCAACATTTAGTGATTCAATAGTTTTTCCTGTAATATCATAAGCTGTTACTTTTACATCTTGGTTAGATGAAGAAATATAGTTTAGTCTGAAACTATCCGAAGTTGGATTAGGATAAACCTTTAATGAAAATTCTGCATTTGAAGCAAATTTTTCGTTTCCAAGAGTAGAAAAATCAGCACCTGTCAAAGCAATAGATCCTACCGCTGGTCTGTAATCTAATCCCGTGAAAATACTTCCGTCTAATTCATTGTAAGGCAATGTTAATAATCCTGCACTAGCTGATTGGCTGGTATTAGTGCTTGAAGAAAACCAAGTAGCGACATCAAAGCCTACTGGAGTCGTTGTAGCCACTTTTGCTACAGCTGTACCTGCAATAATGTTGCTTTTGAATTTTAACGTTCCATTTGTTGCGTTTGTTTGTGTTGTTGCTCCATCTACAACAACTCCATCAAGAAAATCCATAAAAATAGAATTCCAAATTTGAAGCTGAGTATTTCTTCTTAAATGAGCTGCTCTTCTATGGTTAATGTTTAACCCAAATTACGCATTAGAAAAAAATCACTAATTTTGAGTTTAAAAATCCAACTGCGTAGCAGTAGAATAATATTAGTTATGAAATTCGAATTATCCTTTACCAATAAAGAGATTACGCCTTG
>JACCDH010062623.1_pt1 | contig 22937 bp, 17 predicted proteins | sample 7442481 | NCBI WGS metagenome assembly JACCDH01 (sample SAMN15323433, study PRJNA562643) | freshwater metagenome | isolation source: river surface water | place: USA:Blue River Watershed | collected 2017-08-15
GCCGAGTGGATGTCCACCGGGTCCAGCCCTGACCTGAACACGCCCTGCGCCACACCCCGGTCATACACCGCCTTGACCGAGGCGATGGCGTTCGTGTTCAACTGTTGAATGCTCTGGCTTTTGCGCAAATAGTCCCCGCGCTGGATGTTCTCGTTCATCACCAGCCGGATGAAATCCTCGTTATCGCGGTGGTGGTCGTAGGTGAACTCAACCAGCTTCTTCAAGGCATCCATCGGCGGCAAGTCGTCCAGGTGCAGATCGGACTCGATGGCGCGCATGCGCCGGTAGGCTTCTTCGAGCACCGCCAGGTACAGCCCGTCCTTGCTGCCGAAGTAATAATAGATCATACGCTTGCTGGTGCGCGTGGCCGCTGCAATGGCGTCAATGCGCGCGCCTGTGAGCCCCTTGTCGGCAAACTCGTGCGTGGCCACGGCCAGGATCTCGGCCATGGTGCGGGCCGGATCGTTGGTGCGGCCAGGCTCCCTGCCCGACTCGGTTTCGGTGGCATTGCTTTTATCAGAATGTACCAATTGGTTCATTTCTGGAGTATAGCGAACAAGCGTTGTTGCTTGATCGGGACAAGCCCTATGAATTAGGCCAATGGCTGCGTTGGAATCGATCAGAGGCTTCATTTGAGAGCGCACGTGAAAACAATCGACAATGCACGACTTCAAAGTCAAAAAGACTGAGCAGCCATGTCAAGTTCCGAAAACACACTGGATCCGCGAGACTGGATCGCCGGGCTCGAGAAAGGCCTGCACATCATTGAAGCCTTTGATGCCGCACATCCGCGCCTGACATCGACGGAGGCTGGCGTGCGTTGCGGCATGACCCGCACTGCCGCGCGCCGCTACCTCAAGACGCTGGCGCATTTGGGCTATGTGGGAACAGATGGCAAGTTGTTCTGGCTCAACCCTCGCATCTTGCGGCTTGGGCATGCCTATCTTGAATCAGCCAGACTGCCCCGTCTTGTGCAGTCACATCTGCAAAGGATCACCTCAGGCACCGAAGAAATTGCCTACCTCGGAGTGCTGGACGGAGATGACACGGTTTATGTGGGTCGCAGCGGCATGCACCGGCACATGCTCTCGGGCTACATGCTGGGCTCGCGAATTCCTGCGCAAGTGACCGCTGCAGGGATGGCCATCCTGTCGAGCCTGAGCGATGCACAAACCGAACAGTGGCTCGACACGCACACGCTGCGCACCTTCACCTCCTTCACCTTGTCCAACAAACTCGAATTGCGAGAGCACATTCAGCTCTTCAAGCGCCAAGGCTGGGTCCTCTCCGAGCAACAGCTGGAGCTCAATTACCGAGGCATTGCCGTGCCCCTGCTCGATCGGCAGAACCAAGTGCACGGTGCTATCAGCGTCACGATGCCCATCAACAAGGAAGACTCAGAACACGCCGTCAAACGGGTATTGCCGGTCATGCAGGAAGCGGCGCGTAATTTGCGACCACTGCTCTAATTTGAATTAAAGCGCCAAACGACCATCGCTGGCCGCATCAGCGATGCAGTTGGCTGTCACGAAAGCAAAAACCATATTAGGGCCATGCGTAATGCCTGCGGCAGGATAGTTTCCGCCCATGATGCTGGCTCGGTCATTGCCCACGGCATACAGGCCATCAATGGGCTGGCCGTCATTTCGAAGAACCTCGCCAACGACACTGGTCTTGATCCCATCAAATGTGCCCAAGTCACCCATGATCACCTTGATAGCGTAAAAAGGACCTTTTTCGATTGGCGCCACACACGGATTCGGTCGATTTTCCGGATCTGCCAAATAGCGGTTGAAACTGGTGCGACCGCGTCCGAATTCCAAGTCTTCACCTCTTACCGCTCCCACGTTGTAGTCGCTCACTGTTTGCGCCAACTGAACAGGATCAATGCCGGCCTTTTCTGCGAGTGCAGCGAGGGTACTGCCTTCGAACAAGTAGCCGTTTCGTAAAAATCGGCCTATCGGCATGGGTGCAGGTTTGACAAAACCCAGCCCGTATTGACTCAATGCTTTTTTATCGCAAATGAGCCACATGGCAGTTTCATCCATGTCCTTGCAGGCCGCCACCATGGCCAAACCGACGTCATGGTAAGAATTAGATTCGTTGGTGAAACGCTTGCCATTTTTAAGCACGCCGATGACACCCGGCTTGTAACGATCTAGCAGGTGAGGAAACACGCCGAATTCACCATTCCCGTAGTCCACCTTGGTGACTGGCATCCAGGCTGCACTGTCCTGAAAACGAATATCGACCACACCACCCAAGGCCTCTGCCATATTGAGGCCATCACCCGTGTTGCTTTGCGGTGTAGGAGACAAATGCCGGTGGCCGCGTTGGACATGCGGATAAGCCCGCGCTATGCGCTTGACATCGTGCGGAAAGCCACCGCAAGCCAAAACCACACCATAACGGGCATTCAAACGCTGCGGTCCCGCCTCACCATCGGTCAACACGCCCACCACGCGATCCTTGTCAAGAACCATCTCAAGCGCAGAAGTGCGGGTCAAAATAGGAATTCCCAAATCCAATGCCGACTGGGCCAGGCGAGCAGCCAGTGCATTGCCACTGGTGACATGAACTGCGCGTCTATACAGCGCCAACTCCTTGAGGTGACTGACCAAGCGCTTGGCGACATAAAGGGCTGATGTGAGCGACTTGGTGGCGCGGAAAAAATGTTTCAGATCGGCATTGGATGAATTGAACATCATGCCAATAAATGTGATGGTTTTGAGCGGGGGTTTCAGACGGGCCATGTGCGGGCCCAACTGCCGAATATCATAGGGTTTAGCCAAAATGGATCGACCGAGGTCCACTCCACCCTCCACATCAGGGTGATAGTCGGGATAAAGCGTGGGAACAAACTGCATCGCCGTTTCACGCTCCAGAAAATCCACCATTTTGGGACCATTGGCGATAAAAACATCGACGGCTTCTTTGTCAAAAAATCGCCCCGTTTCGTTCATCATATAAGTGCGAACCGCCTCAGCGTTATCCTGGGCATTTTGTGTTCTGCCGTGGCCATTGAGTGGGACCCACAGCACGCCGCCAGACAAAGCTGTAGTCCCCCCGAAAACAGGCTCCTTCTCAAGTACGACCACATCCAGACCGCGTTTTTTGGCGGTGATGGCACACGTCAAACCGGCGGCACCTGAACCGACCACAATCAGGTCAAAATTTCTTGTTGTCATACTGGGTTTCTCCTGAGTCATTTGGTTTGGTTGTAGCCAGGGCGTGGCACCATGTCCATCAGCATGGAGGACATGCCGCCGTCCACTGCGATTTCTGCACCATTGACGTAGGCAGATCGAGGACTGACCAGAAAAAGCGCCACATCTGCAATGTCACAGGGCTCGCCGATGCGGCGACTGGCCGTCACGGCGGACCGGCGCTCCTCAAAGCCGGGCTCTTCATAAAATTGAGCAGACAGGGGCGTGCGGATCATGCCAGGACAAATCGCATTGCTGCGCAGGCCCAAAGGCCCCCACTCCGTCGCCATCTGCCGCGACAAAAGCAAAACACCCGCCTTGGCAGCGCTGTAGGCGCCGCTGTTGGATTGAGGAAAATTCGAAGAAATAGAAGCCACATGCACCACCGCCCCTTGTGACGCTTGGAGCTGCGGTTTAAAAGCCCGTGCAGTCAACAAATAACCGGTCAGGTTCACAGACAGCACCGTATTCCAGTCCTCCAGGCTCACCTGGTCCAGACGGCCAGGACGCAGCATGCCCGCATTGTTGATCAAGGCAAAACAGTCACCCATTTCCGCCTGGACTTGGCGCGCAGCGGCCAGCGTGTCCGCCTCACTGGAAATGTCACAAGCCACAGCCAATGCCTTTGCGCCTTGATCACGCAAACGTTGCGCCATGGCCTCACAAGCGTGCTCATTGCGATCCAAAAGAACCACACTGGCGCCCACAGCCGCTAAATGGGCTGAAACTTGGGCACCGATGCCACTGGCTGCGCCAGATACAGCACAAACTCGGCCATTCAAACCCAACCAATCCGACCTGTCCTTGCTCACATGCAACCCCTTTTTCTATCCAGAAATTGTGGGTGAAACAAGGGTATTTCAGTACGACGAATCCAGCTGATCACTGGACAATTCGGGCTTCATGCAATGCAGACACTACCCGTGTCCCTCCTCAACATGGTTCGCAGCAAAGGCATCCCCAATTACGATCTTTACGGCGACAAGGCATCACCCGGCTGGTCTCACTCGTTGAATTTCGAGTGGATTCCGCAACGCTCGGCTTTGTACAACTGGATCATCCAGCCGCACCGGCATGACACTTTTTTTCAGCTGCTATACCTGACCGAAGGCCAAGTTGATTTCTGGGTGGACGATGTGGAATGCCGCGCGCAATCACCTTGTTTACTGGTGGTGCCTGCTGGGCATGTGCATGGCTTCAGATTCACAGAAACCATCCAAGGACCGGTGGTTACCGCCAGTCAAAAAGCATTGGAATCTTTGGCTGGGGTGTCCATGCCTGAATTGCTAGACACCATTCGCAAACCCCGAATGATCGGCTTGCAAGACGAGATGCGTCATGTGAACCAGCTCATGCCCTTGTTTTTGAGTCTTGAGCAAGAATGCCGGACGCACGCGTTGGGGCAGGTAGCGGCGGGCACCTCTTTGTTGCTGACCCTGATGGTGCAAGTCCACCGCATCGTGCAAGCGATGGAACTGGATGGCGTCAACGTGCGTCAGCCCGTTTCACGCAAAGCGAGACAAATCGAAAAATTCCGCGCACTGATTGATCAGCAATTCAGACAACACAAATCTTTGCAGCACTACGCAGACCAGCTGGGTATGACCGCCGGGCAATTGTCTCGACTGTGCAGGCAATCCCTGGACATGTCGGGGCTTGATCTGATCAATGCCCGTGTACTGCATGAAGCCCAGCGCGACTTGATTTACACGCATTTGCCCATCAAGCAACTGGCCGCCGACTTGGGATTTGACGATGACGCGTATTTCAGCCGTTTTTTCCGCAAACACACCGGCGTAACGCCAACAGATTTCCGCAACAAAGCCGTTCAGGGCTTGGAGACTACCTGAACGGCTCTTTGCAAGACAAGTTAACCGATCAGATCAGTCCGCGAAGACGCTTCCACCATTGCGTCTGACTGACCAAGGTAAACACGACAGCCGCAAGGATGATGGTGGAAAGAGGCGTCGTGAAAAATTCGGTAACAAATAGCCACCCATCGTTGTTGGTGGCCATCATGGCCTGACGGTAGCTGCGGTCCATCATCGGCCCCAAAATCATGCCCAAAATGACGGGGCCGACTTGGAAACCGTACATCTTCAAGAAGTACCCCAGCACGCCGAATCCCAACATCCAGTAGACATCAACCGGATTGTTGTTGATAGCGTAGGCACCCACAGCCGACAAAACCAAAATCAGGGGCAGCAAAACAGGCTTGGGCGTTTCCACAATCTTGGCAAAAATCTTGATGCCCGTGAGACCGAAAATCAGTAAGAAAATGTTGGCCAAAGTCAGCGATCCCACCACAAACCAGAACAAATGCGGGGTCTCGATCATGAGCATCGGACCAGGCTTTAGACCATGGATGTACAGCGCGCCAATGATCACAGCGGTTACCGCATCACCAGGGATGCCCAGCGTGAGCATGGGCACATAAGCGCCACCGACTGCCGCATTGTTGGCGGACTCGGGTGCCACAAGACCTTCATAGGCGCCCTCACCAAAGGGTCGTGACGGATTCTTCACCGTCCGCTTGGCATGGTCGTAAGCCATCAGTGCAGCAATGTCCCCGCCTGCACCGGGCAGCGCCCCAACCACCACACCGATTGCGGATGTGCGTGTGGCCAGTGGCAAGTATTTTTTGAGCAAACCCCATGATGGAATGATTTTGCTGACGTTTTGTTTGACCGCCTTGAGGTTCAACTCATGGATTTGCGCGATGACTTCGGCCACGCCAAAAAAACCAATCATGGCGGCCACATATGAAATGCCCGCTGACATTTGAAGGCTGCCAAAAGTCAAGCGGTTCTCACCGGTCATCGGGTCCAAGCCGACGCAGGCGATCAGTGCACCCAAAGCACCTGAAAAAATGCCCTTGGAAAGCGATTGTCCGGACAAACTGCCCACCAGCAAAATGCCCCACAAGGCCAACAACAGGTACTCGCGCGGGCCAAACATCAACGCCAGATCGGCGACGGCAGGTGCTGCAATCGCTAAAGCCAAAATGCCGATAAAACCACCGTAAACAGACACCACAGTGGTCAAACCAATCGCCTGACCAGCCTCTCCGCGTTTGGCCAAAGGATAGCCATCCATGCCCGTGGCGATTGCTGAAGGTGCGCCTGGAATGTTCAACAAAATCGCACTGCGAGAGCCGCCGTACACACCGCCCAAATAGATACCTGAGATCAGCGCCAGCGCTTGGTTGACGTCCCATTTGAACGTGAACGAAATCAAAATGGACACCGCCATGGTGACCGACAGTCCTGGAATGGCCCCGATATAAATCCCGGCAAAAGTACCAGCTGCCGTCAGCAGCAGCATTTTGATGTCCAGCCACGAAATAAAGAAATAACCCAGCGCTTCCATCATTTCAACCACTCCGGTGTGTAGGGCCCCAACAAGGAGCCTGCAGGCAAAACTACAGAAAACGCCGTTTGAAAAACAATAAAAATGCACATCAGCACCAAGGCACTGACCCATAAATTGACAACTATTTTTTTGCTGCCCAAAACCTGCATTGACAACAAAAGAAAGACGTAAGACGAGAGCAAAAACCCTGTCAATTCCAACGCCAACATATAGGCCACGATCAGGGCCGTGAACAACACCAGTTTCAAGGGTGCTAACTGAATCACAAATTGCTGGAACACGGTATGTGTGTCATCAGCATTGGATGAGGACGTCCAAGCCTGTCGCAAACTCATCAGGCCGGTCACCAGCATCAAGGCTGCACAGAGCATCGGAAAAACACCCGGTGACGAAATTGAATCAAATTTCGATATATGAAAAGATGTCCAAAGCATGAAGGCGCTGAATGCCACCATCAGTGCCATAAAACTCAATTCACCTGGCAGTCGTGGGCGGTTGGTGACCATGAAAATTTTCCCTTAACAAAACTCCCCATCGGCGGGGCCTGCTGTGCGAGCACATCAGGCCCTCACGCACGAGGTGCCTGATGTGCTTTGATGCATCAAGGCTTTGGGATACCCAAGGTACCTGGATCCACTTTGGCAGCCCCAGCACTTTGGTACAACCAAGCGGTGGTGGACTGGAATTTCTTGATGAACTGCTCAGCCTCAGCCCCGCTGATGTTGAGCATCGTGGTACCACGGCCGATCATCATTTCACGGTATTTGGGGTTGTCGCCTGCCTTTTTGAAAGCGGCAGTCAGCTTGGCTTTGACATCCTCTGGTGTCTCTTTGCGCACAAACACACCGTACCAAGAACCCCAAGGCAAGAACTTGCTGATTCCCTTGAGGGAGGGTGCATCGGTCACTGGCGAAATGCCCTGAAACGGCTTGCTGTCGACCACACCCAAAGCTTTCAGACGACCTGCTTTGATGTGCTCAATCGCTGCACCTGAGGCAATGAAGCCGATGTCCACGTGGCCCCCTTGGAGAGCAGCAATCGCTGGTCCGTCGCCGTCAAACGGGACTTTGATGGTGTCAAACTTGGTCAGCGTGCTGATCATCGCGTTCATCGTGAAAGGTACAGTGCCCTGCCCAGCGAGATATTGCTTGACCTTGTTCGGATTGGCCTGCACATGGCTGAGCAAATCTTGCATGGTGTTCCACGGCGCATTGGGACGAGCAACCAACAAAATACTGTTGGCTACTGCAGCGATATTGATAGGGGTAAATTTATCGTAATCAAAATCGGCAACCCCCATCACGCGATACAAGGACTGCGGCTCTGCGCCCATCAAAATCGTGTAACCGTCTGCGGGCTGCTGCAGCACAAAGTTAGCGCCGATCACACCGGCAGCGCCGGGTTTGTTTTGCAAAACAATTTTTTTGCCCAATGCCTCTTCAGCATAGGGGGCGTACCCGCGCATGGCAACGTCAGTACCACCGCCGGCACCCCATTGAATCACGGCAGTCACATCACGTGCTGGATAGGCTTGAGCCATCGCTTGACCGCCGACTGTGGCCGCTGTCACTGCCAGCAAAGCTGCGCTCAAAAATTGTCGTTTTTTCAAAGTCATTTTGTCTCCATCAAGTTTCAAAAAGTTAAAAGTCCAACCACCCGGACTCATGGGCTTCGCTTTTGCAGGACCCTAGAGTCGCTGCACTTTAGAGAGGTAGATGCCAGTTTCAATCGGCATGAACCTTCGAAAGACTGATTATCAAACCTTAACGTTCGATCAACGAACGCAATAAGGGTTAACGTTGATCCATTTGGCGTATCTCTGAATGCCCTTTGGCATATGCCGAATTTTGACGGCACACTCGCAACAGGTACACGACGATTGCTGCCATGAACAGGACATTTCGTGCTCATCCGGCTGTCATGCCCGCCAGTGCGTTTTGGACTGCCAAACAGGCAAATACCAAGCCAGGACCGAGAGTGATGCCCGGAGCGGGATATACCCCACCCATGATGGCGTTCATATCGTTGCCCACGGCATACAAACCTTCGATGGCTTGGCCCTGTGCGTTGAGCACTTGCGCGTGTTCATTGGTCTGCAAGCCCTGCGCTGCCCCAATGTCGCCGGGGTAGAGCTTGACGGCGTAGTACGGGCCTTCATTCATCTCGCCCAGGTTGGGGTTGTGGCCACCCGCAGCGGCATCGCCAATGTTTTGCTGGTAAGCCGTCACGCCGCGCTGAAACTGCGTGTCCACGCCGGTTTGGGCGAAAGCATTGTTGTCAGCCACCGATCGGGCCAAGCCCTCAGCCGCAATGCCCAGCTTGTTCGCCAGCTCGGCCAGACTCGCGCCTTCGGTCAAGTAGCCATCGGCCAAAAATGGGGCCAGGCCTTTGCCACCGGGGCGCACCATGCCCATGCCGTACTGGCGCAGGGCTTTGGCATCGGCCACCAAATAGGCGGGCACGGCCTGCCGAGCCGCCTGCATGCCCAAGGCAAAAAGGTGGTACGAAGTGCTTTCATTCACAAAGCGCTCACCGACCTGGTTGACGGTGATCATGCCGGGCTTGGCGCGGTCCATCACAAAGTGCGGAAAAACGGCGGTGCTGCCGTCGGGGCGCTTGCGCAAGGACACCGGTGCCCAAAACGCCGGGCTTTGCGCGCCCTGCCCTTCCACAGCACCCAGGCCGCGTGCCAGCGCCAACGCCTCGCCGGTGTGACCGGGCGCGGCCGGGCACCACTCGGCAGGAACGCCGGGCAACTTCTGGGCACGTAAAACCGGGTCGCGGTTGAAACCCCCACTGGCCAGCACCACACCTTTTTTGGCCAGCACGCGGGCACTGCCGGTGGCGCTGCTCAAACGCACGGCGACCACGCGGCCACTGGTATCGCGCTCCAGCGCATCGACCGAGGTGTTCAGCGCCAGCGTGGCGTGTGCATACTGCGACAAGGAATGCAGCAAGCGGGCCACCAGCGCATTGCCCATGACCAGGCGGGTGCCGCGTGTGTGCGTCAGGCGATCGCGCAGATGACGCCACACGATGCCGATCGAGTGCTTGAGAGAAGCCCAGGACTTCGTCATGGCCAGCAAATGGTTGATGTCGGTGCGGTCCACCATCATGCCGCCCAGCACAGTGAACTCGGGGATCGGTGGGCGCAGCAAGGGGAACAGATCACCCAGCAAACGGCCATCAAAAGGCACCGGCTCCAAGGCGCGGCCACTCAGGGTGGAACCGGGCAAATCGCTGATGTAGTCGGGGTGTTTGGGATAAGGCCGGTACTTCATTGAGGACTGGGCTTCGATCCTGGCCACGGCTTCGGCGCCGTTATTCAAAAAGGCTTCACGCAAGACGGCGGGCGCTTGCTCGCCCACAGCATGGTTGAGGTATTTTTCGGCTTCGGCCAGCGTGTCGGTCGGGTTGACCTTGCCCGCATGGTGCGTGCCCGGCACCCAGGTGGTGCCTGCCGACCAGGCGGTGGTGCCGCCCACGAACTCGGTGCGCTCGACCACCAGCACCTTGGCACCGTCCATCGCCGCGAACACCGCCGCCGACAAACCCGCGCCGCCCGCACCGATGACCACCAGGTCAAATTCGGCTCCGTCTTTCAAACCGCCTTCCAGACTGCCCAGACCGTTCTTCAGGACTTGCATGTCATTTCCCCATCAAGAATTCGACCATCAGGTCTTTCACCTGCGCGAACATGTCTGCGCCCGTGAGGGTGTTGCAACCCACCGCACGCGCTGCCTCAATCATGGGCGGCACGGCGGGTGCCGTGATCACGCAACCCACGAACATGGCGGGCGTGAATTTGCTGGCATCGATCGGGTGCGGATCGCCCGCTTTCATGCCGATCGGGGTGGCGTTGATCGCGATGTCAAAACCCGTGGGGTCGCTGCTGCCCGCCACCACGCGGCAGGAGCCCAGCGAGGCCAGGCGCTGCACCAGCGCGTCGCGCCGCACGGTGTCTTCGTCGTGAATGGCCAGCTCGCGCACGCCGCCCGTGGCCAGCGAATACGCAATGGCCGAACCGGCACCGCCTGCGCCCACCAGCAAAGCCTTCTGGCCTTGCAGGTTACAACCCTTGAGCGCCAGCGCTTTGACATAACCCATGCCGTCGAACATGTCGCCGTGCCAAGTGCCATCGGCGTTGCGGCGCAAGGTGTTGATGGATTTCAAAAACGCCCCCCGCTCGGAGGTGGTGGCGCACAAATCAAAGTAGGCGAACTTGTGCGGCACCGTGACGATGATGCCGTCCACGTTTTTGGAGAGCGACACACCCGCCGTCCACGCCGCCAGATCGGCCGGGGCCACATGGGCCGGGATGCACAAGGCGTTCAGCCCTGCGTCCTGAAAAGCCTGGCTCACGCCTGCAGGCGATTTGACCTGGGCGATCGGGTCGCCCACGATGAAATGGATGCGCGAGGCGCCGTCGAGGTTCAAAGGCTTGGTCGAGTTCATGGCCGCGATGATACATAAAACCGGAATTAAATTCCACTTTTGAATTTATTTCCAAAAATCAATATACTTGCGCCATTGACGCACAAGACAGCACAGGCAAAAACACCCATGCACAAGTTCCCTCTGGCCGTGATTGGCGCTGGCGTGATTGGCCGGACCCACATCGAACGCATCCTGAAAACACCCGAGTTCGCTCTGGTGGGCGTGGCCGAGCCGGGCGAGGCCAGTCGCCAGTGGTGTGCCGAGCGCAACATCCCGACGTTTGAAAATCACCAGGCGCTGCTGGAGGCCACCCAGCCCCAGGGCGTGGTGATCGCCACGCCCAACGCGACGCATGTGGAGGTGGCGGCCGACTGCATGGCACGTGGCCTGGCCGTGCTGATCGAAAAACCGGTGGCCGATACATTGGCCGTTGCAGAGCGACTGATCCAGATCGAGCAAGACACCGGCGTGCCCGTGCTGGTGGGTCACCACCGCCGCCAGAACCCCATCTTGCAAAAGGCCCGTCAGATCGTGGCGGACGGTCGTCTGGGCCAGGTGGTCAGCGCCAACGTGATGGCCAACTTCTACAAACCCGCCGCCTACTTCGATGTGGCCTGGCGACGCCAGGCTGGGGGCGGGCCAGTGCTGATCAACCTGATCCACGACATCGACATGCTGGTGTACCTGCTGGGCGATGTGCGCGCGGTGCAAGGCAGCCTGTCCAGCGCGGTGCGGGGTTTTGAAGTCGAAGACACGGCCAGCGCCCTGTTTGAATTTGCGGGCGGCACGCAAGCGGTGATGACGGTGTCCGACACCGCCGTCTCCCCCTGGTGCTGGGACCTGTGTGCAGGCGAGCAAAGCCAGTACCCCCGCCAGAACGTGCAATCGCACTTTTTGTCGGGCACGCACGGCGCCTTGTCGCTGCCCGATCTGGCGCTGTGGCACTACCCCGGCGAGCGCCACTGGCACCACGAAATGACCCGCGAACAAAGCAGCCTGCACGAGATCGACGTGTATGCGCAGCAACTGCGGCACTTCCGCGCGGTGGCTGAACGGCGCGAAACACCAATCTGCTCGGCCCTGGACGGCTGGCGCACCTTGCAGGCCACGCAGGCCTTGCTGCAAGCGGCACGCACCGGGCAGCGTCAAACCTGTCCGGCCTTCTCGGCATCAAGGAATCAAACATGAGCGGCGTCCTCGAACGAACACTGGGCATTCTGGAATTGCTGTCGCAACACGGCGAAGGCCTGGAACTGGCCGCGATTGCCGACCAGCTCGACATCCCCCGCAGCGGCACGCATCGCTTGCTGACCGACCTGGTGCGACTGGGCTATGTGCGCCAGACACGGGGCCACGGCGACTACCTGCTGACCACCAAACTGGTCTCGATGGGGCTGAGTTACCTCAGCAACAGCGGCATCGTGGACATTGCCCAGCCGCTGCTCAACCGCCTGGCCGAAGTCTCGGGCGAGCTGGTGCGCCTGTCGGTGGTGGACGGCGAGCGCCTGACCTGGGTGGCCCGCGCACAGGGTGCCCGCCAAGGCCTGCGCTATGACCCTGACATGGGCAGCGATGCGCGCCTGTCGTGCTCGTCGTCGGGCTGGGCACTGCTGTCCACCCTGAGCGACGACGACGCCCTGGCCCTGGTGGCCAAACAAGGCCTGGGCCTGCCTGAACAGTTCGGCCCCGCCGCGCCCACCAGCTTGCAAGCGGTGATGGACGCCGTGGCGCAAACCCGCGAACGCGGCTACAGCATAACCACCGACACCTACAGCCTCGGCTTGTCGGCCATGTCGGCCCCGGTGCGCTTTGCCGGGCAGCCCGCGTTTGGCGTGCTGACGATTGCAGGCCCCACCGTGCGCTTCACCCCCGAAAAAATGCAAACCCTGGCCCCCGAGTTGCTTAGCATCGCCCAGCAACTGGCCGCATCGAGCGGCGCATCGCCCTTCTTCAGCCTCACGGCCGAGACCGGCAGCGCCGCGCCCGCCGACGGGCGCAAGCCGATTTACGCGGTCTGACCTCTCCCCATGTCCATGCCTTCAACCACTCCACCTGACAACACCTGCGACCTGCTGGTCATCGGCTCCGGCGCAGGCGCGCTGTCTGCGGCGGTGACCGCTGCGCACCTGGGCCTCAAAGTCATCGTGGTCGAGAAAGACCCGCAATACGGCGGCACCACCGCCTGGTCGGGCGGCTGGATGTGGGTGCCGCGCAACCCCTTGGCCGTCGAAGCAGGCATCGTTGAGCGCATCGAAAAGCCCCTGTCTTACTTGCGCCGCGAGCTGGGCGAGAAGTTTGACGAGTCCCGCGCCCGCGCCTTCCTGAACAACGGCCCGCGCATGGTCGAGTTCTTTCGCCGGTACACCGCGCTGCAGTTCATCGACGGCAATGCCATTCCCGACTTTCACGGCCACACGCCTGACGCGGCCCTGGGTGGCCGCTCGATCTGCGCTGCACCTTTTGACGCCCGCCAGCTGGGTGCGCGTCTGCACGACCTCAAGCCCCCACTCAAGGAGACCACGCTGTGGGGCATGGGCATCGCTTCGGGCGCAGAGCTGCGGCATTTCTTGAACGCCCTGCACAAGCCTGCCTCCTTCTGGTATGTCACCAAGCTGGTGCTGCGCCACTGGCGTGACCTGCTGGTGCACCGCCGTGGCACGCGCCTGGTCAACGGCAACGCCTTGGTCGGGGGCTTGGCGAAGTCCGCCTTTGATCTGGGCGTTCAAATTCGCGTGAACAGCCCTGCGGTGCGCCTGTTGCAAAGTGGTGACTGGGTTACCGGTGCCGTGGTGCAAACACCCCAAGGCGAACAAAGCATCCACGCCCGCTGCGGCGTGGTGCTGGCCACCGGCGGCTTTCCGCACGACCCGACGCGCAAGCAACAACTGTTGCCACACGCCCCTACCGGCCACGAGCACTGGTCAGCGGGCAGCCGTGGCAACACCGGCGACGGCCTGCGCCTGGGCGAATCCGCAGGCGGCGTGGTGGCCGATGATCTGGTGCAAGCGGCAGCACTCGCCCCCGTGTCTTTGGTGCCGCGCAAAAATCCGGGCAGCGAGGGCGGCATAGCCCATTTCCCACACCTGATCGAACGCGCCAAACCCGGCCTGATCGCCGTCACGGCACAAGGTGAGCGCTTCACCAACGAGGCCAACTCCTACCACGACTTCATGCAAGGCCTGCTGGCTGCCACGCCTGCAGGCCAAGCGCCTCAAGCCTGGTTGGTCTGTGACCACGACTTCATCCGCTACTACGGCCTGGGTGCCGTCAAACCCGCGCCCATGCCGCTCGGCCCCTGGCTCAAAAATGGCTATCTGCAACGCGGCCAGACCTTGGCCGAATTGGCCCAGGCCTGCGGCATAGATGCCCAGGCCCTGCAAGCCACGGTCCAGCGCTACAACGCGCTGGCGCAAGGCGGCAAAGACCACGACTTTGACAAAGGCGAAACGCCCTACAACCGCATCCAGGGCGACGCCATCAACGCCACCCGGCGTGGTTTGCGCAACCCCTGCATGGGGCCCATCGAAAGCGGCCCGTTCTATGCGGTCAAAGTCGTGATGGGCAGCCTGGGCACCTTCGCCGGTTTGCGCGTCAACGACCAAGCACAAGTCATCAACGCCCAAGGCCAGGCCATCCCCGGCCTCTACGCCGGTGGCAATGACCTGAGCAGCATGATGGGTGGCCACTACCCGGCGGGCGGCATCACGCTGGGCCCGGCCATGACCTTTGGCTTCATCGCCGCGCACCATGCCGCCGGGCGCGATCCGGCGGTCACTTGCGAATTTCCGATTTCAACAACCTCCACCGACACACCGAAAGAAAACACCATGTACTACGAACTCGCCACCATGACCCTGCCCTTTGGCACCGCAGGCCAAGCCGCCACGAATGTGCAGGCCTTTGCCACCGCCTCGCAAGCCCAAGGCGAACTGCTGGGTTGCTGGTTCACCGACATCGGCCAGCTCAACCAGATGATCGTGCTGCGCGGCTTTGCCACGCTGGATACTTTGCACGCCGAACGCGAGCGCACCCAGCAAAGCGCCAACCCCTTTGGCTGCGGCGAGATTTTCCAGAGCCTGGAGCAGCACAGCTACAAAGGTTTCCCCTGGATGAAGCCGGTGCGCCCCAGCGCCGAGTCGGGCATCACCGGCCCGGTCTACGAAATCCGCACCTACGGCATCAAGACCGGTGGCGTGCAGCCCACCATCGACCTGTGGGAACAGTACGTGCCTGCACGCGACAAGCTCTCGCCCTGCGTGGTGGCCATGGTGGCACTCGACGGCCCGCTGCGTTTCACCAACATCTGGGCCTACGACAACCTGAACGCCCGCAGCCAGATCCGCGGTGAAGCCGTGGCCCAAGGCATCTGGCCCCCCAAAGGCGGCCCGGCCCACCTGACGACGAACATGGTCTCGACCATCGCCATGCCCACCGCGGTGTCGCCACTGAAATGAACCCATAACCCGTAGGTCTCCTGTAGGTCGGCGGCTTCAGCCCCGACATGCGCTGTAGACCTGAAGTGATGTCGGAGCTGAAGCTCCGACCTACCAAAAACAGACTCCATGAGACAACGCATTTACTCTCTCGCTTACCTCAGTTCGCACCGCTGCACACCTGCACAAGCGATCCAGGTGGCCGCCCAAACGGGCTACAGCTTCGTCGGCCTGCGCCTGTGGCCCAACGCGGCGGGCGCGCCGCAGCAGCACCTGCTGGGCCAGCCTGAAGCCCTGCGCGAAACCCTGGCCGCGCAACGCGACACGGGCGTGGGGGTGTTCGATCTGGAGATCATCCGCATCGGCGAACAGTTCGACCCGCACACCTGGGATGCCCTGTACGACGCAGGTTCAGCACTCAAAGCCAAAGCCATTCTCGTGGCCGGTGACGATGCCAATGAAGCTCGGTTGACCGACAACTACGCCCGCCTGTGCGAGGTGATGAAGCCCTTTGGCATGACCGCCGACCTGGAGTTCATGCCCTGGACAGCGGTCAAAGACGCGGCTTCGGCGCTGCGCATCATGAAGAATGCCGGTATGCCGTCAAATGCGGGCATCCTGGTCGATGCGCTGCACTTTGGGCGCTCCACCACCACCCTCGATGACATTCGCGCCATCCCGCGCGCGCTGCTGCACTACGCGCAAATTTGCGATGCCCAGGCAGGCCTGAACTTCAGCACCGAGCAAATGATCCACACCGCCCGCTGCGAGCGCCTTTTGCCCGGCGACGGCACGATCGATGTGCAAGGCCTGTTTGACGCCCTGCCCGCTGACCTGCCGGTGAGCGTGGAGGTGGTGAACTTTGGCCGCGAAGCGAACACCTCGGTCCGGGACTGGGCCGCCGAATGCCTGGCCAAAAGCCGCCCCTTTGTGGAAGCCTGAAACCATGTTTCCGCGTTTTGAAGAACTCTCGCGTCTGCCCTTCTTCTTTGGGGCGCGCTGGTTCAGCAGTGCATAAGGCCATAGCCAAACAACCATGCGGTCACCCCTGACTGCCCCACTGTCACCCCTGACTGCCCCACTGTCACCCCGGACTGCCCCACTGTCACCCCGGACTTGATCCGGGGTCCATGGTTGAACACCTGGATGCCGGATCGAGTCCGGCATGACAAACGAAAAACATCAAGGAATTCACCATGGACTTTTCCCTCAATGACGAACAAAAAATGATGATCGAAACGGTGCGCCGTTTCATCGCCGAAGAACTGCAGCCCCTTGAAGACGAGGTCGAGAACCAAGGCTTTCTGGACCATGCCCAAGCGCAAGCCATCCACAACAAAGCCAAGGCGCTGGGCCTGTACGGCATGAACATGCCGATCGAGCTGGGCGGCGGCGGTCTGTCCAACCTCGACCGCATCCTGTGCGAAGAGCAGTTCGGTCACACCACCGACATCCTGATCCGCCGCGCCTTTGGCAATGTGTACGAACCACTGCTGCACTGCAAGGGCGAACAAATCGAACGCTGGCTCAAACCCGCCGTGGCCGGCACACGCACCTGCGCCATCACCATCACCGAATCGGGCGCGGGCTCCGACGCGGCAGGCATCAAAACCCATGCCAAGAAAAACGACAAGGGCTGGGTGCTCAACGGCACCAAGCACTTCATCAGCGATGGCGAGTGGAGCGATTTCTTTTTGGTGTCGGCCAAGACCGGTGAGAAAGAAATCTCGATGTTCATGGTGGACAAGGGCCTGGCCGGCTTCACCGTGGGCAAGGACCAGAAGATGATGGGCCTGCGCGGCACACCGCACCTGGAGTTGTTCTTTGACAATGTGCAACTCGAAGACGCCGCCTTGTTGGGCGAAGCGGGCCAGGGCTTCAAGCTGGCCATGGGCGCGCTCAATGTGGTGCGGCTGGCCCAAGTGGGCGCCCGCGCCGTGGGCAAGGCCACGCATGTGTGCGAGCTGATGCTGAACTGGGCCAATGAGCGCAAGCAGTTCAACACCAAGATCGGTGACTTCCAGATGGTGCAGCAGATGATCGCCGACAGCGTGATCGAGATCAACGCGGCCCGCTGGATGGTCTACCACGCCGCCTGGATGCTGGACCAGGGCCTGGATGCCCGCGAGCAGATCGCCATGGTCAAGGTGCACGCCGCAGAGACTTTGGGCCGCGTGGTGGACCGCGCGGTGCAGGTGTTTGGCGGCATGGGCTTTTGCAAGGAGCTGCCCATCGAGCGCTACTACCGCGATGCCCGCATTTACCGCATCTTTGATGGCACGAGCGAGATCCACCGGGGCGTGATCGCCAAGAGCGCGATGAAAAAAGGCGCGGCGCTGTTTGACGTGAACCGCTGAAACCCCATGACAACAAAATTCATGACAGCAGCCCAAGCTGCACAAATGATCCAGGACGGTGACACCGTGGGCCTCATGGGTGGCGGCGGCGGCCTGATGGAAGCGACCCACCTGTTTGAAGCGGTGCAAGAACGCTTCCTCACCACACAGCAACCGCGCAACCTCACCGTCATGCACGCCCTGGGCATTGGCGACAAAAAGACCAAAGGCATGAACTGCTTCGCGCACGAAGGCCTGGTCAAGCGCGTCATTGGCGGCCATTGGGTCTGGTCACCGGCCATGCAGCAGCTCGCCCTGTCCAACAAGATCGAGGCCTACATCCTGCCGGGCGGTGTCAGCAGCCAGCTCATGCGCGAAATCGGCGCGGGTCGCCCTGGCCTCATCAGCCATGTGGGCCTGGGCACCGTGTGCGACCCGCGCCATGGCGGGGGGCGCATGAACGACGCGGCCCAAGACGACTTGGCCGAAGTCGTCACCATCGACAACCGGGAATGGCTGCGTTACAAGCCCTTCCCCATCCATGTGGCCATCGTGCGCGCGAGCAGCGCAGACGAAGACGGCAACATCAGCTTTGAACACGAAGCGGCCAACCTGGATGCCCAGTCGCTGGCACTGGCTGCGCGCAACAGCGGCGGCAAAGTCATCGTGCAAGTCAAGGAACGTCTGCCCAAGGGCGCGCTCAAGGCCCGCGAGGTGCGCATTCCCTCCGCCTGGGTGGACGCCATCGTGGTCGATCCTGCGCAGTCCACCAGCTACGCCATCCCCTTCGATCCGGCCTTCAGCGGCGAGTTGACCGGTGCCGAGCGCGCGGCCAGCGAAGCCGAGGACCATGCCCGCGAAGTGGCCGCCTCACAAGAAGCCTTCAGCGAGCGCCAGGCCGTGGCACGCCGCGCTTATCAGGAACTGTTCAACACCGGCAAAGCGCGCCCCGTCATCAACTACGGCGTGGGCGTGCCCGACGCGGTGGCCAAGCTGATCGCGGCGCGCAACGAGCAGCACCGCATCTACCAGACCATCGAACACGGCACCTATGGCGGCACGCTGATGGACGGTGTGCTGTTTGGCTATGCGCGCAACGCCACCGCCATGCTGGACGCAGCCACGCAGTTCGACTTTTACGGCGGCGGCGGTCTGGACATCGCCTTTCTGGGCTTTGGCGAATTCGACGAAGCAGGCTCGGTCAACGTCTCGCGCCTGGGCGGTGTCACGGTGGGCCCCGGCGGCTTCATCGACATCGCACAAAACGCCAAGAAAGTGGTGTTCTGCGGCACGCTGGCCGCCAAGGGCGTGAAGCTGCAAACCGGTGATGGTCAGATGCGGGTGTTGCAGCAAGGTGGCGTGAAGAAGCTCGTCAAGCAAGTCGACCAAATCACTTTTTCAGGCCCGCAAGGCCTGGTGCGCCAGCAAGAGGTGCTCTACCTGACCGAGCGCGCCAGCTTTCGCCTCACGCCGCAAGGCATCGAGCTGTTCGAGATCGCGCCGGGTATTGACCTGCAAAGGGATGTGCTCGACCAGATGGATTTCAAGCCGCTGGTCGCTGAACTCCTAGGCGTCATGGACACCCAGCACTTCAGGGCCTGAATCTTCACCAACTAAGTGCCGACACCCAGTCGGCCCTGCTGAGGCTTCAGGCGCTGCCCTGCACGGCTGCGCCAAAGTGCAGGCTCAGGGGGTCAGCACCAGATTTTTCTGTGTGGTGCTGCCCGCCACACCCAAGTTGAGCACAGGGTCTGTGCTTTGGATGGTGTACCCCGTGGCTGAGCCGGTCACGCTGTAACGCCCGGCCACCATGCTGTCGGTGCTGAAGCTCAAGGCCGTGCCCGGAACAAAAGGCGCTTTCACGGCTGCAGCCAGAGGCAGACTCAAACTGTAATCAGCGCTCACAGCATCGACACCACGCGAGGCTACATCCAGCACTTGTCCTGTGCTCAGGGTCTGGCGCGCAGACACCTCGGCATCGATCAGTAAAAGGTTTGCGCTGTTGGTGACCACCCCGGCTACAGAGGCCATGTCTGAAGTGGCGGGCAAGATGGCGGTCTGCGCCGTGTTCAGTGCCGTCACGCCCGTGGCCAGGAACACCGGCACATTGGTGATCGCCGCCGTGGTCAGGTTCTGTCCGGCCAACACCACGGTGTAGTTGGTGTTTGCAGGCAAATACGCCAAGGTGAACTTGCCCGTGGTGGGGTTGGGCACCGTGGCACGCAAGTTGTTGTCGGGGTCGCGCGTGGAGACCACAACATTGGCCGCGATCGACGGATCGACGTAGCCTTCAATGGCCATGGTCAGGCGCGGAATCACCGCGACCACGGGTTTGAGGTTGTAGCGCCCGGAGCCGCCTGCCTTGACGATGGAGCGGCAGGCGTCAAAGTCCAAAACCATGTCGGCCACTTGACCGCTTTGCACATCAAAACGCGCCTTCAGTTTGAAGCCGCTTCGCTGACCGCTGGGCGTGCTCAGCGGCACTTCGCTCGCGCTGCCCGACAACACGAGTGCGTTGGCCAGGGGGTTGGCAGTAGTCGGGTTGGATGGGTTATCGGCCAGTACCAAGCGTACTTGCTGATAAGTGCCCGCAGGCAAGGGCAAGCTGCCCAACTCCTGCAGCACGCCATTGGTCAGCGACAACAAATCGATCCGTTGCGCCGGGGTGCTCAACTCGCTCCAGCCCAAGAACTCCGAGCCATCGGCCATGTCACTTTGGTGGAGCCGGATTTTGTTGACCGTGACATAGACATGCTCATAGCCGCAAGCGGGTGCGTCGGTCATGGCGAGCTTGAGTGTGCCTGTGGAGGATGAGCCGCCCCCACCGCCGCCACACGCGATGAGCCCTGTGGTCAGTAGCCCCAGGCTGGTCCACGACAGGGTTGTGAATAAATGGGCTGGCTTGTGTGTGCGCATGCTGATCTCCATGAAAAACGATGGACAAATTCTGGTGTCGGCCCAAGCCGCACGTGGTTACCAAAAGTAAGGCCACATGCCGCTTGCAAACACCTTCGTCCATCGTGTGACATGCACGCACTCAGCGCCATGTAGCCATTGGTATATTTTCACGAACCCTTGTGAGTACACCCTTTTGACAGGTTTGAACTCGGCGGTATGGCCGTCAAATGAGCAGACCTGTTACAAAATCTCAGACCAGTGGAACTGTCAATTGCGCGATCACAGGCGCTGTGTCGGGCCGCACGCCACGCCACCAAACAAACGCCTCGGCGGCCTGCTCGGCCAGCATGCCTACGCCGTCGGCTAAACGTGTCACGCCTGCCTGCTTGGCCAGTTTCAAAAAAGGCGTGAGACCTTTACCATACGCCAACTCATAGGCCAAACAGTTTTGGGCAAAAGCCAATGCAGACAAAGGTGGCAACTCAGCGGTCAAACTGGCCGAAGTGGCATTCAAAACCACATCAAAACTTTGATCGCTCAGATCGGCATAGCCCACGCCCCGAATCGGTACCAAACCGCTTTGGTGTTTGCGGGCCAATTCGACCAATTCTTGGGCCTTGGCCACGGTCCGGTTGACCATCACCAACTCGGCGGGTCCTTGCGCCAAGATGGGCAACAAGGCCCCGCGCGTAGCGCCGCCTGCACCCAAAATCAACACCCGACGCCCTTGTAGAGGACAGTTCAGGTTGTGCACCAGATCGCGCACCAAGCCGACACCGTCAAAGTTTTCGGCATACACCTTGTCACCCTCGAACTTCATGGCATTCACAGCGCCAGCCATCTGCGCACTGGGTGCCAGATCGGTCGCATAGGCAAAGGCATCGAGCTTGAAAGGAGCGGTCACATTCATGCCCCGGCCTCCGGATGCACGAAACGTGTCAACCACCGCCGCAAATCCACCCAATGGGGCCAGCAGTTTGGTGTATTCGATGTCTTGGCCCGTCACCTGAGCAAAAGCGGTGTGAATGAGCGGCGACTTGCTCTGCTCAATGGGGTTGCCGATGACGGCGTAACGGTCGGTCATGAAAAAGTTCCAGCAAACGAGGCCGCCATCTTATCGCCCCAAGATGCAGGGGACCTGACTGGTTGGGATCAGTGCCGCCCCACCAAGCGGTGCACAAAAAACCCCAGCACAGCCACACCCGCGGCAGCCAGACTGAAGGCGTAAGGCAGCCAGCCGTGGTCAACGCTTTCGGCCATCAGCAGCACACCGCTTGACTGCCCAAAGAAAAGCAGACAAGCAAACAAAGTGACCGCCGTGCCACGGGATGCCGGAGCCATTTGGGTGGCCTGAACCTGCAGGGTGTTGTGCAACATGTAAAAACCAAAACCTGTGGCCAAACAAGCCAACATGCCCAGAACCGGCTGGTGCGCCCAGCCCAGCGTGAACAAACCCAGAGCAATGCAGGCTACACCGGTTCTGACCAGACCGCGTTCGCCGCCCAACCAGCCTAACCAACGGCGAGCCAATTGGCTGTAGAGCAAGCCACCCACACCGTACAGCATCATGACCGAGCCAGCCAAGACCACACTCATGTCAAATTGCTGGTGCAAATGTGTCGGAATGAAGGCCATGGCGCCGAAGACCAATGCGCCTTCGATCGCTGTCACGGTAAGCACCTGTCGAACACGCGCCACACGCAACATCTGGAAGGTGTTGGCAAAGTATGCAACGAAACTGGTCGCGCCTGAGGCTGCTGCTTGGGCTGAGGCACTGCGCAACTTGCGCCACAACATGAACGCCGCCAAGGTGAAGAGTGCGGACACCACCGCAAACGCCGCTCGCCAGCCCAGATGCTCCGCCGCAAAGCCACCAAACCACAGCCCGGCCATCATGCCGCTCACGGTGTAACCCATGAGTTTGGCCAGGGTTTCTTGTCTGCGGTCATAGGCCACCTGATCCCCGATCCAGGCCATGGACAAGGGGATGATGCCCGCCGCTGCCGCCCCCATGAAGCCGCGCATGACCACCAGCAAGGTCAGGTCTGAGGCCATGCTGGTGATGGCACTGAACACGGCGCAAGCGAGCACCGCCAAGGAAATGACGCGCAATTTGCCAAAACGGTCACCCAGCGGGCCGTAAAACAATTGCAGCACGCCATAAGCCACGGCAAAGGCCGAGACCACGCGAGAAGCCTCACCCGTCGTGACATGAAACTCCTGCCCCAGCACCACCAGCATCGGGTCGCACAGGC
>JACCDH010788701.1_pt1 | contig 22936 bp, 23 predicted proteins | sample 7442481 | NCBI WGS metagenome assembly JACCDH01 (sample SAMN15323433, study PRJNA562643) | freshwater metagenome | isolation source: river surface water | place: USA:Blue River Watershed | collected 2017-08-15
CAGGTTTTTTAAGTACATGTTCAATGGGTGATAATTTAACATATGTTTCTTCAATAGATTTCTCCAAAAAGTTTTTTTCACTATTTAAAACTTTTTTAATTGATTTTGTGGACATTTAATAAAATAAATTAGAAATTAAATAAAAATGATTAATTATCTTTACCATCAAGAGTAAATTTCAAAATTGAATTAGCAAATTTTTTTTGCTCATTATTATGTTTGGCTCCAAAGGAACTCATATGTTTAGGATCATTTGGCACTTTAAATTTAAAAGGTCTATCCATTTTTGCTTGTTCAATATAAGAAGCAACATGATTAGGATTATTTTGGAAAGAAAATTCACAAGGTCTATACATATTTGTTTGTTGTGTAGGAGAATTTATAGTTTGTTTTACATTAGGACTAAAAACATATTCAGGTTTAAATACATTAGGTTGTGATGATTGAACAAAATTAGTAGGACTATGATTAGGATAAGATGTGTTGGACATTAATTTTTTAAGAACATTAATTTGATTATCTCCAGAATCACAATAATCATCAGAATCTAATGATGAAACACTAGAGTCATCAGAATAATTACAAAATCCAGTATTAAGTACATCAGCAAGATCTAGTGTACTTAGTTCGTTATTATCTTGAGTATTTGGATTATCTTGAGGATTATTCATAGGTGAAATATTTAATTTAGAAAAATATGATTCAATATCTCTACTAATAGAATCATAATCACGTTCAAGTTCAACATATGCTTGTTTTAATTCAGTATGTTTGTTTTGAAGAGATTTAAAATTATTAAATTCTTCTTCAAGTTGTTGATACTTACTAATACTTTCGGTATATGATTTTTTGAGTTGATTAAATTCTTTTAGTTCATTAACAAGTCTTGAATTTTCATTTTCAAGCTTATTAATACGATTAATAAGTGGTTGAGTATATTTTTCAATGATGGTAATAATAGGAGAATTATTAGATGACATTATTATATAAGACCATAAATATGATTATATATAATATTCAATTTTTTACTAAAATAAATTTAATTAAATTTAAATGTGTGACCGCATTCTAAACATGTAACAAAAGTGGTAGGTGGTTCATCCCCGGCTCTAACTTGTTTTTGCGACACTTGACATTTAGATTTTTTACATTTAACACATGTAAATACACTTGATCCAGCAGTATTATTTTTTTTGTATTCTTCCATTTCACGTTTCTTAATAATATTTTCATATTTATCAGGATTTAATTCTTCAGGTTTCATAAATGCTATTTTTTTCCCGTCAATTTTATTTGCTTTTAATGATTTGATCATAAAAGCAGAATCTTTATTTTCAAGAAGAGCAATAATTTCATCAGCTTTTGTATCATAAATAGATTGAATAAGAAAGAGAGTGTCATTAGTTTCAGCATATTCAGTACTAAAATTAGTAATACCAGCTTCGATATCTTTAGCAATTTTTTCATTTAGAATTTTAGTAATTTTCTTAATAACATTATTTCTACTATTTGTGTCAATATCCATATTATATTATAGTTCAAAATGTTTTTAAGTTAAAAATTCATTTTTTTTAAAGTAAAATTAGTCAAAATAGAGTTAATTAGTTAGCTTTTTTTGTATTATCACTGGAAGTTTCAGCGTGATTATTAAATTGATGTTTTTGTGTCCATGACATAGAGATAAATGTTTTGTCAAGTGGATTAATATTACCATTCTTATTAATGGCACATGCATTAACTGGATAAGAATAAGTTCCAAATATTTCATTAATAGTTTGAAAATCAGTAGATTTTAATACTGGAATTTGGTTTGTAATATATCTATTTGTGGTATCAACATACATGTCATTTAAAAAATAGTCCATGTTATAATGTCTAGGATTAAATATTTTATGATTATATGATAATACACCACCAACTCTGTTAAGTGTATCAGTATCATTTAAACTACTATCTAGATTATATAGATTTTTCCAGAAAGGGATTTCTCTAGAATAAATGGCAAATAATTTTTTCTCTTGGGGATTAAGATATGTACCAAAACCTCTCATTCTGTTTTTATTAATAATATCAATTGGATCTTTTGTACCACATATATATTTGTAATCGATATTCATATATGTGAGATGAGCGCTAATACAACTTGGTGTCATATAAACATTTGACTCATTATAATAGGCTCTTACACATGGTAAATGGAATCTTGATACAACACCAAAGAAATCATCATACTTAATTGAAAATAATTCAAGTGAATGTGTTAAATGTGGTGATGTAATTTTGTATTTATAAGTAATAGCTATGTTAATTTTATCGCTATTATCTTGAGGTTCATCTACATCTTCTTCATCATCAGATTCATTATCAGTTTGATTAGGTTGTTCTTTAGTAAATTTGTTTTTATTAATTTTTTTGATGTAAATATTAAAATCATCATTTTTAACAAAAATATCTGGATATTTCTTTTTAAACATATTAACTTCTTCTGGATTAAGATCACAAATATATTTATTAACATAGTTTTCGAAAGCTTTATCATAACAAGGTCTAAATAGAGATTTAACTTCATCAGTAGTAATATTATCTTTAACCCATTGAATTTTATTTTTAACATATTCAGGACATTCTAGTGTTTCAATAAATTCTTCATCAACAAAGATATAAGATACTTTATTAAGTACAAGTGCAACATGTTCTGGTTTAGCATAAGATGTATTAAATCTTATAATATTATAAGTAACAAGATTATGGAAATCATTAACTTTATCTATAAAATCTAGTGTACATTTTGTTTTAAACATAATATCAATATCAGATTGTGAATAAAATTCATTAAAATATGCAGTAAATTTTTGCGTTAGTGTGTCACAACCAGTAAAAATATCCATTAAAGGATGATGTTTTTGTAAACATGCTGTCATGATACTACCAGTAATAGCAACATTAGATTTGACAAAATTATATCCTTCAAATAGATCATTATTTGGATTACCAGTACAAAAGATATTCATTCTAACTTTAAATTCATCAAGTGTACAAATACCTTTATTAATAAATTTATCTTTGTGTTCTTGAATTCCTCTATGTTTATGTTCTTGAATTCCGTTAACATTATGTATAGGATTTAGTTCATTGTCGGACACAAGAATAGGCATATAAGGATTAAGTTTTGGTTGAGTGTGATCAAATGGATAAATAGGAAGTTTTGATGCTGTATTAATATCAAAAATAAAATCATCTGTTGTTTTTACATATGATTTCTTGATACATTCCTCAAAATAAAATCTGATCCAAGCATACGTAATTAAATATCTAAATAAGTGAGCATGGTCATTAATAGTTTGTTTCATCATATCAAGTAATTCAGAGTTATTAATAGCGTGGTGACAATACTTTTGAGAACATAGCAAATTAGTAAAAAGTGAATATTGTTGTTTAGGATTTAGTGTTTTGAACAATTCAACAATTTCTTGATTAGTAAATTCAGAAGGTTGTGCTACTTGATATAATTTAAATCCTTTATTTTGTATAACTGAAGAAAGATCAACAATGTTATCTTTTCTACCGATATCTTTAATATAGTCTTTTTTATCATTTTTTAGTGTTGTAATATCTTTTGTAAAAATAGTTGATACAATTTGTGCAGTAGTTTTATCAGTGATTCTATTAGAATCAAAATTAAAATTACGTTTTTTGAAGTGTGGTGTTAAATTTGATAAACAATTATATGATTGTGTCCAATAATCAGCATCATCAAGTGATTCAATATAATTTGAAAGTAATTTATTAGCACTATGATTATTTTCACTAACACCAAAATAACTATTAAGTACTTTTAGTTTATAAATATTTTGTAAGGTATTAGGAGAATCATATTGCGTAAGATAAGGTAGAATATTTTGATAAGACACATTAAGTATTGGCACAACAATATTTTTATCATCAAGTTGATAATTAAACATATTATACCTATTTAATTGTTCAGCTGATAAACATATCATGTTATCAAAATGTACTTTTGTTTTGAGTAGTTTAACAGTACATTTATGAATAATTAAATTTTGACTAATTTGATCAAAAATATCAGATTTAACTTGCCAATCATAAAAACTTGTATCAATTGGATCATTATTTTTTTTAACAAGAACATATACATGCTTGAAATATTTAGCAACATTGGTTTGTTCGATTTCTACATTTGTAGAAAGTCTTTCATCATAAACTGTGATTGTTGATTTAGTATTAAGTAATGGATTTTCAATAACAATAGACATTACTTAGATATAATAAAATAAAATAATATATGGTTTTATCAATTTTTTTAATACACTAGTTTTTCGTATGTATCTGTATCAGTGTTATATTTAATATAATCAGATTTGATTAAATATTCAATACTAGATCTAAAAACAGATTGATCAAGTTCAAAAAGATTAATAATATTTTTAGTACTTTCTAATAATTGTGCTGTTTTAATACAGTTTCTTTTAAGTTGTGAATTAATAACACTAGATGTGATTTCAACACGTGTGTGAACAAGCTCCTCTTTTCTATTACTATCCCATTCAGTTAAGATATCAGAACAAGTAAATAATACATTAATAAGATCAGTTTCAATGTCAGTATTATTTGTGATAACAAGTTCATCATTGTGAATTTTAAAAATTTTTGATTTAACTAGAGAATTAATGATATCTGTAATAAATTTATGTGAATAGTTTGTAAAGAATGGTAATTTCATGATAGTATCTAATTTAACAGAATCAATTTTTTCAAACATTTCCATAACCATAAATTGAATAGGTAACATTTTAATATTGGTTTTATTATATGTAACACTAATTTCCCCGAAATGAGGAAACCAATTAATAACTCGTGTTGAGTTATATTTGCATCCATACAATTTAACAAAAATTTTCATAACCATAAATATAATACTTTCATGTTCAATATTCATTTGATCAACTTGTTCTTGAGATACAAGACCTTCTGTTTGATTAATATCCCAGTTATATTGACTTGTAATAATTGTAAAAAACTTGTTAATAACTTGTTGTTTATACTGATTTTCAAGGTTTTCGAAATAATTTGTTGTAGCTTTTTCCCAATAATTATAAAGTTCCCATGTGCTGAGAGCATCGGAAATTACTTTATTAATTTTGTATAATAGTTTATCAGTAAAGGTAATTTTAAGAAGTTTAACAATATCTGATTCAATTTGAATATAGTTAGCAACAAGATTATTTTTAACTTCATATGTAGAATCAATATTTCTATAGTATTGTAGTAAATATGTTACACGTTTAACCAGATTTTGATGATATTGGTGAATAAATATATCCTTGTTTTTAATTGTAGATACAATTTTAATAATTCGTGATACTTCTTTAACACTTTCACTATTTGGTTCCAATAATATGGTATTAATAATATGATTAACTTTTTCTAAAGATTTTTCGTCAGAAAGTATATTAACTATTTTGTTGTTTATAATATTTTTATATGTATTATTTTGAAGAAAAGTTTCAGAGTATTTAATAATGTTAAATAATTTGTAAATAAGATTGTCATCAGAAGAATTAAAAACTCGATCAACTAACAAAACAATTTCATCAGAAATGGATTTATTTATTTCTTCTTTATTTTCGAAATCAAAACGGACCATATCATTAATTCTAGTTAAGGATTTATCAAAGACAAATTGAATTTCTTCGATACTATTATGTTTGATAATATCAATGAGATTTTCCATAACAAGTGCCATAAGTGGTCCGTTAAATACATGTGTAGATGATTCATTTGTTTTATCCGTTTTATTTTTGTTTGTATTATCTAAAAATTTATAATATTCTTTTGTTTTTTCATAATAATTAATTGTTTCGAAAAACATATTTATTCTCTTAATATTTAATGGAAGAGGAATATCATCCATGTTAATAATATGTTTTTTAAGAGTGTTACCAAGTGTTTTAGTAACTTTATAAAATGCATCAGAATTATCATAAGTTCTTAATTTTTTAATAGTATCAAAAAATTTTTCAATATGATTTTTTTGTGTATTATCAAATGATGAAAATAAATCTTCAAGAAATAATAAAATGATACTATCAGAAATAACAAGATTCATTAATTGTCTAATACTTTCATTAATTAAAGAATTTTGTGAAGTTTTAAGAACAGAATTCAAATATTCGATTTTAATAATAAATGTTTTAATAAATTTGTTAAGCGAAATAATGTCAAAATTTTCTTTTTTAATGCTAGATCTGATATTATTTCTTCTTTGAACTAGATAATTTTTAATAAGTGATTCAACATTAATTGAACAGCTTTCAATATTAATACCATCAAACCAAATGATTTGATTAACGTAATCTGGTATCATAACACGAATATCAGAAGTAAGATAATTTTCGAAATAATATTCGATTTTTTTTGTTAGAGATTTTTTATCTTCGTGTAATGTATGATTTTCAATAATAGTGAATTTATCGTAGAGTGACATTATATTATCCTTAAATAATATAATAAAACCCTTTATCAATTTTTTTAATTCAATATAAATATGGATTGTATCTTGGTACATCCATCTTATATAGTTTAACAATAAAGTGACCTTTAGAATGTGATGTACCTGGTATCATAATATTTTGTCCATCTTCAATTTCTCTATTACCTTTTGTTTCGATAGGTATTTTAACAATATTACCATCCATATTACTTTGAACATAATATTCATATTGTGAAGATCCAGGAAATGTTTGTCTACCATAAATATTATAAGCTGTTTCAGTATTTTCTCTGGCAGCTATACCAACAATTTGGTAATGATCAGGATATCCTCTAGTTGGTATATTAATATTTTTTCTAATATATTGTGTTGGATAAATGTAAGAAGGAACTCTTCTTTCTGGTCCAGCAAAGTCATCATATAAAATATCTTGATCGCGCTTTAATAAATATTCAACATCATTAATTTCTTTTTCATCACGATTATCATCTCGTTGTTCATTTTTTTCATCATTTTGTTTATTTAATTCTTGTATAGCTTTAGTAATTAATTCTAAATTTGAACTATCATATTGTTTATTAGCTATATTTTTTTGAGTTTCATTATGAATATACCAAACAGCTAAACCTCCAAAAACACATAAAATAATTAGTGTATGGGTTTTAGGCAAACAAATAGTATCAGACATTATAATTAAATAGATTTTAATTATAATAATCAAAAATAAATTCCAAAAATATTTCATCAGTAAATAAAATTTTATTATTTGTATTATCAAAATTATAATTTGATTGTGGTGATATACGAGTCATTACTAATAAATTTTTAACAATAATAAGTAAATATTTAATTTCATATATAGGATCAATATTTTGTTCATTAGCTTGATTAATATTTTCCATAAATATTTTTTCTATTTTTTTAAGATATTCAAAATTACAAAACTTAGAATTAAATAACAACAAGTTACCTAATTTATGGTTAAATAAGTGCCTACTTTCTGCTGGACTGTATGAATAATATTTATTAATTAACTGAATACATTGAGCTTCAAAATTTGTTTTAGATGTAGAAGAATTCCCTAGAGAAATACATGTATACAAAAACTTTTTAAAACTTTCATAGTTTAAATTTAATAAGTATTTTTTATTAAAAGTGCTATTTACATTAACTGAATAAAGGTATTGAAAACTAGAATAATTGTTTTTCTCAACGAACAAATTGATATCATGAAATTCAATTTTATAATCGTACTCGTTGATATTGTAAAAATTCAATATCATTATATTTAACTATATTATATTTATTTAATTATATAATAGTACGTTACATATTTAGTTTTTTCTTGGTTTAAATACATTTTTCTAGAAAATATAAATCCAATTTTGGATTTTGCTAAATAAGAAAATATAGCTAAATTTATTTCTAATTGCGTATCTTCTTGTATTAGAATTCTAGAATTAATTAAAAGTGATTTAATGAAGAAATGTTCATTAGAATTACTACCTGGTTCTAAACTAAGACCATAACTTAATATATCTCTACAAGTTTTTGTTAATTCATGATTTACACTACCGATAGCCCATCCCCAAATCCATATTTTATTTTCTTCATCAAAATAACCTAATAATTCAAAATCTTTTTCAACTTTAGTATCATTTTCTAATGTAAAAATAATACTTCCTGCGCCAGTACCTGCTCCGTATTCAGTTGTATTTAGTTTAAAATTATCTGATTTTATAAAGTTAAGATTTTTAAGATTTTGGTCATGATAATACTCTAAAGATTTTTTAATAAATTGAACTAAAGATTCGTTTTCCATTATTAAAGACTATAAATTATTTATTTAGAGATATGTCAATTATATTAGTCAATGTATATATTAACTTTTATAATGTTAATGATTAATTCTTATTTATTATTTTTTTGTTTTGGTTTGCCATTATTGTTAATTTTATTAGGTTGTATTAAAATTGATTATGAGAATTTACCAAAACCATTTAATTTACATAGAAATATACTAACTGATTACGATTCAGATTCAGAAAGTGAATCGGTAAATAAAATAGAAGCAATTACTGATAAAGTGTCAAGAGAAGATTATGAATCGAGTTCTGGATCAAATTCAGATTCTGATTCATATATTCCACAAATAATGTGTCAAAGTATAAGAAAACGTACTATTTATATTGATGAAAATTTGGACTAAATATTTTGGATGAAAAGATATAAAAAATAATTTCACAATAATATTAGATGAGTTCTCCAAAAAATATTTGTTTAAATTGTGGAAAAAATGGTCATCAAGTTAAATTTTGTTCTGAACCTATTGTTTCATATGGTTTAGTCTGTTATAATTTTGATGCTAAACTAAATCTCGATCAAGACTTAATTAAAAATTTTTTTTATAACAAATTTATTGATATAAATGAATTTAATTATGCTAATTTATCTAATATTAGATTAATACCTGAATTTTACGATAAAATTAAAATCCTAATGATAATGCGAAAACATAGTCTTAATTATGTTGAATTTGTAAGAGGTAAATATGATATTGATGATAAAAAAGATTTAAATCGTATATTTAACTTAATGTCTAAAGAAGAAAATATAAAAATCAGAACAGAAAATTTTGATACTTTATGGTCTGATCTATGGAAAGATACTGCTAAATCTAAAGTATATCAAAAAGAATATAATATAGCTAAAACAAAATTCACTGATTTAAAATCACAAAATTTTTATAATTTATTATCTGATGATAATTTATCAGAATACGATGAACCTGAATGGGGTTTTCCAAAAGGACGTCGTAATCCTTATGAAACAAATTTATCATGTGCTATAAGAGAATTTAGTGAGGAAACAAATTTAGATACTGATGATTTACATATTTTTGAAAGACTTAGTTGTTTAGAAGAAGAATACGAAGGTACAAATTTAATAAAATATAAACATATATATTGGATTGCTTCATCAGAAAATGAAATTAATTTAAAAATAGATAATCAAGAACAAAATAAAGAAGTAGGTGATATAAGATGGTTCACAATTCCAGAAGCATTAAAAGTAATAAGACCATATTCCAAATCAAAATTGAATCTTGTTCATCAATTATATTTTTTCTTAATAAATCTAGTCACAAACATAAATTGTGATAATAATCCAAATTACTTGTCAATTTAATTTTTAAAAAAATATTTAATTATTTTAAAAATTTATATACATTAATATAATATGTCTAATTGTCCCCCAGGCCAAATAGAAAGAGTTGGGTATACATACACTAAAAAAAATTCTAAAACACCAATAAAAGTAAATAAAACATGTGTTGAAGATAAAGGTAAACCTGGCAAAGGTCCTAAATTAATAGAAATACCAAAAGAAGATATTGGTTTATTAGGTAAGTATGGGTATTCATTAAAAGAATCTCATGAAAAAAGAGTTAAATCGTTAAGAAAAGCAATAAAAGAAAATACTGGTTTAAAAGTATTAAGACATGTTAATGCTCTCAGAACATTACAAAAATCCAATGAAAAATATTATAATAAATTAGATAAGGATATGAAATGGATACAGGAATATTACGAATCACACAAAAGTAAAAATTGATTTTAATTATTTAGAGACATAATGTCTTATTATTATAACATGGAGATTAATTACAATACAATAATTAAATTTTTAGGAAAAAAACACTCTAACGGAGTAAAAACAATTCCACGAAATAATTTTGTAACCCAAAAAAATATATTTAAATATGCTACAGAATTTCCTGATAGTTTTAAAGAACTTTTGACTGATAAATTTTATCGTTATGGTATCACTGTATATGATAATGAAAATAATAATATTAGTTTCTGGACTTCTTTACTAACATTAATTGACCCTGAATTTATAATTCCTTATGATTTAGATGAAATAACAATGGTTAATAATTTTAAGACACAAATATTAGATAAATTTAATGTTGATATTTTATCATCATTCTTAAAACAATTTGATAAAAATGATATGAAAGAACGATTTAGATTAGAACCAGATACATTTGTACTACAATATGTTGTTGATATGTTAGATATTAATTTTATTATTTTTGATTTTAAAACTCAAGAAATTTATTCTCTTTTTAAAGGATTAATGATGAATCCATGGAAACCATCATTACTATTTGCTAAACAATATGGATTTTGGGAACCAATTATGGTTGTAAAAAATAAAGGATTAACACAAAGACTATTTGATTATAATGATCACATATTTAAAAAACTAGTAACATTAGATATAATTAAATATTATGAAGCTAGTGTAATTAATAAGGATTATATTTGTTGTGATTTAATTAAAGATATTATAGAACAAGAAAAGAAAAAACTTAAAATTATGGATAAGCCAAATAAATATAACAATAAATTAATTAATGATGATTTAATGGAAGAAGATAATGACGTAGATTCTGACTCTAGTGTAAAAACAAATCCAGATATATTTGTTAATAATGATGAAATTGAATCTTATAAAAAACTAAATAAGACAAAATTGAATAAAATGAATAAAACAGAATTATTAGATTTAAGTGAAAAATTAAATATTGTTATTAGTGGGAAAAATATAACTAAGACAGATTTAGCTAATTCTATAATATCACATATCAGTAAATTATAAATTTGATTTATAGAAATATTATTGTTTTAAGATAATGTGTATAATTAGTTTACCTGTTAAATCAGTTGGTAAAACTAAATTATTTGTTGGTCCTGATGTGTCTGGTACAAACCAAATAACAGTTTATTCAAACAATGTTGATAATATTTCAGATTTAAATGCTATGATATTACCTGTTCCTTACCCAGAAACAGTTAGATTTATTGATTTGTCTGGACAAAAAGATTTTTTTGATGAATGTACTAAATGTTTTAGACAACATGTATCAAGATCTTTGAGTAGTTATGATGGTTTTTCTCTTAACATATGTAATGATTCAATGCTCAAAGTTTATAATGTTGGTAGTTATAAAGCCTCAATTGCCTTAAATATTGGCGATTTAAATAAAGTAGATACATCAGTTTTTAAATTAGCATCAGATTGTGGTGCTTTATTAGAATCTGAATATGGAAACAAACCTTTTGGATTTATAATTTGTAAATTAAATATGGGTAAGGAAGATTACCATCCATTTGCATATTCACATAAAATACTAAATTCTACTTTGTTTATTCCAACAAAGCATTATCATTCTCATATTAGTAATACTGTTTTAAGAACAATACAATTAAATCAACCAACACAATACACAAGTAAAAATATTAATTCATATTCAGTTAGTGATTCTAATAATTTAACCATAACTGAAGATTGGGATCATGAAATTTATTTATATAACTGCGGAAAAAAGAGTAAAGATTTTGAAAAAATGACAAATAATTTCAAAAATTTTGAATGGACAAAAACTATACCAAAATCCTTACATGAAAAGTCAATAGATTTTACATTTGGATCGGCAAAATCATTTGAAAAAATCCTAATTAGTGGACCAAATGCTAATATTGATTTAATTATTAGTCAATAAAATTATAATTTATAATTTATAATAATGGATAAATTAAAAATATTAATGATAGTTTTTGTAACATTATTATTACTAAATAATATTGGATTAGGTATTAGAAATAATTTATTAAATGCTTTCGTAAATTGTTATTTTGTATTAGATGGTAAATTTAATGAATCACAATTAATTGAATCAGTTAAAAGTTATTCTTTTGACATAAATAAGGATAAAGATACCTATGTAATTAGTTACTGTTCTAATAATATTTTATTTTTGGATTTAGAATCCGAACCTAAAAGCTCCAAATATAAATTAATTTTTAAGTTTGATCACAAATATTTTGATATGCAGTCAATAATTGGATTAATTAATAATTATCTTAAAAATGATACAACAAAAAAAAATTTAGTATTGGAAAAACAATTTTATTATTCTGATATATTAGCATTAAATTTAGCATATACTAATTTAGTAAATGCTAATAAACTGTATAATTATAAAGAAATAAGAATAACTAATTCTTATGTAGATACAATTAAATCAACAACAACAAAATATGTATCAAAAATAGATATTGTAATGTCACATATCTTAGAAATATATTTTCAATTACACTCCGATGAAAACTGTTGTAATCTAATTGTAACAAAAGCTGACAAATCAAAAGCTAAACATTATATTGGAAATCCTGTAACATTCCATCAAATGCAAATTAATAAATCTGACGATAAATTAAATTTAGCTTATCAAGTGAGAGAATCATATAATAAAAATACTATTAGTTTATTAAAAAAAATAAATATTTATATAACATCATGGTATCCAGTAGAAAATTATGAAAATAAAATAATTGAGATAAATATGAAAGAAAGCACAAAAACAGAGAAAAAAAGATTATTTAGTACAGATATTTTTATTTTATTAGGTATGGAAAATAATGATTATGTTGTAAATTTATTTTATTTATAAATATAGAAAAATTTAAAGAATATTATAATAAAAAATGTATCTTATTATAATATTTAGTAATGACAACAGGAGGATTAATAACACCAGAAGTTTGGGGACCACACGGATGGAAATTTATTCATTATGTTACATTAAATTATCCAGACAAACCAACTAATGATGATAAACAAAGATATAAAGCATTTTTATTATTATTAAAATATGTATTACCTTGTAACTTATGTTCCGAAAATTATGCTAAACACTTACAAGAATTACCATTGACAGATGATGTATTAAGTTCAAAAGAAAATTTAATAAGATGGGGTATTGATATGCATAATACTGTAAATGAAATGAAAAATAAACCTATAATGAAATATATTGATGCGAGACGTTTTATAGATACAAACGTACAATGTAAACGTCCCATTAAAACAGTTGAAAGATTTGTTGATGAATTACCACAGTTTTCTTCATCTAAACCAGAAACAGAATCTGTTAAAACAGAAAATAAAAAAGTAGAAACAAATAAAAAAGAATCATGTGGTGTTTTAAATTTAAGTACAGTTCATATGGCATTAATATTATTAGGTATATTAGTTTTGATTGCTTTCATATCCAAACGTAAATAAATTTTATAAAAACTATTTAAAATATAAATAACTATTATATTTTAATAAGTTATTAATGGGCCCAAAAACTCCAAATCAAAATAATTCTGAACAAACAGAAGCTGACATCGTAGAAATGCCTGCAACAACTATGCCTCAAGTTGCGCCACCAGATGTAAAAACTGATTTTAATGTTAATGGAATCAAATTATCAATTATAATGTGTAATCAAATAATAAAAGAATTAGAAAAACAAGGTACAACTGATCCATTTGATTTTGAAATGGAAATAATGGAAAAGTTACCAGAATTTTATCAATCACATCCTTTTCTTATTAAAAAAATCTGTAAAAAAGAAGACATTTCTATGTTAGAAAAAATGTTTTCACAATTAGAATTAATTCAATCAGGACAAACATCCATGACTAGTGTTGAAGCTAAATTAGGTAATGAATTAGCTAATCAATACTTAGGTAAATTTCACAAAAAATAAATATACTAGTTGATACTTAACGTACAATCATACTGACAAATTTAGTAATTTCGGATTCATTCTTATCCAAAGATAATTTTACTAATTTTTTCATATCTTCTTTAGTTTTTTCATATAGATTACTTGATGGAGGGAAAAAGTTATTAATCCACCATTTAGTTGATTCAATTTGTTTGTCTCTAAACATATGATATTTTTCTCCAAAATAATTATTTTCTTTAATATACTTAATAATTTCATTAATAATTATTTGTTGAGGATTAGCAATTTCAATATTATAGTATTTAAATTTATCGATATAATTAATTGGTAATTCAAGATCAGGATAAATATCAAATACAAATTTATTAGAATTCATTTGTTCTAATGTATTTTCTAAAGACTCTAATTTAGATTTTAATAGAGACATATCTTTCTTTTGGTCATATTTAAATCCTTTACATACAATATATTTTTCAGATTCAGATTGACGGGAAAAGAATGGTTTGTAAATATATGTTTCTTCATAAAAACTACTTAATAGATAAATCATTTTAATAGTAGGAATTGTAAATGATTCAAAAATACGTAGAACAAAATTAGCATCTTTAGCACTTACTTTTATTGCGGCAATTATTTCACCCAGTATAAGTTGATATGCTTCTTGTTCTTGATAGTTATCATCATACCAATCCAAAACACCATCAGCTGTTACTAAATCGGCATAAACTTTTGCTTTATCCATATCTTTTTTGAATGTACTAATAGTTTTACTACTAATAACATCAGGTGCTTTTGCTCCATGTTTTGGTAACTCTTTTACATTAATTTTATGAAAGTTAATTAGTTCAGGTGATTTTTTGTCATAAAAACCCAAAAATTGTTTAGCCATTTCAACATGATTACCTTTTTCGGTTTGAATTCCCACACCAAAAATTTTATCATTAGAAACACCTTGTCCTAATTTTTCTCTATAATTAATAAATGTTTGAATAAATGATCCGGTTCCTTCTGCGATAGCAGCATAATTAATATCTTTTTTGTCAGCAACTCCAAATAAAAACATAATTTCCCATAATTTATAAAAGTCTCTTGACATAATTTCAGGTTTTGGTTCCTTAATATTAAAATAGTGTTTGGCTAAGTTTTGTAATGAATCTTCATAATTTGGTACAAGTGGTTCAAATGGACTAACAACATAATAAAATTCATTTTTGGTTTCTAAATTTTTTGTAATAGACATAGCGCTTTTTGTTCTATGTAAGAAAGTATGGAATCCAAGGCTGTTTAAAGGTAAATTTATATTTGAACTAAGAATAACATTATTTGTTTTAGACTTGTCAAGAATATCAGATTTACCAGTATCTAGTTTAAATACAAATGGTTGATACATTATTAAATATATAGAGAAGATATCTATATATATTTTTTATGTCAATTTTTTACTATACCTTAATATATTTTCTTTACTATCATAATGATTAATGAAAAAATACTTCATATTATTATTGGATTAATATTAGGGGACTTTGTAACAATGTTCTTTCATTGGATTGAAGATACATACTTTGATTATACAATGAATATTCCATTTTTGAAAGAAATCGCATTAGAAAATGAATTACATCATTATTATCCAAGAAGCATGATAAGTATTACTCCAATGGAAAATATTTCAGGAACTGTATTTTTAAGCTTATTAGGTGGATTTATTATTTATAAAGCATATCCAGATATTTTTCAAAAATATAAATTAGTCTTTATTGTTGGTTTATTTATAACATCAATTTCTAATCTTGTACATAGATATTTACATCTAAGAGAATGTGAAAAGTCAGATTTTTATAAATTTTTACAAAAGTATATTATATCTGACAGTGAACAACATAAAATCCATCACAAAGAATCAGACAAAAATTATGGTGTATATTTTAATTTTACTAATGATTTAGTTTCTTATCTTGGTATTTTTACTTTACTGGAAACTTTATTAGAGTCTATTGGTATTCATAAAAAACCCCGTAAAAGATATGATTTTTATGAAAAAGGTCAAACAGTATTTCACGAAAAATCTAAATATGATTGTCCTGAGGTATTATCATTGGATGAAATTGAAATCGTAAAAAAAGATTTGAAAAAATTCTTTAATAATAATTTAGATGTATTAAAGTAAAAAATATTTAATATATTGAGCTAATATTTTCTTTACTATCTTAATGATTAATGAACAAATATATCAAATAATAATAGGAATTTTAATCGCTGATTTTGTAACAATATTTTTCCATTGGGTTGAAGATACTTATTTTGATTATAATATGAAAATACCATTTTTACGTCAAATAGCATTAGATAATGAACTACATCATTATTATCCCCGCAGTATTATATCATATTCATATATGGAAAACGCATCAGTTACAACAACATTAGCCGTATTATTAAGTTATATTATTTATTCTTATTATCCAGATGTTGTTAATAAATACAAATTAACATTTATTGTATTTATAATATTTGCTTCAATCGCTAATATATTACATAGATTTTTACATCTAAGAGAATGCGAAAAATCTGATTTTTATAAATTTTTACAAAAGTATATTATATCTGACAGTGAACAGCATAGAACCCATCATAGAGAATCAGACAAAAATTACGGGGTATTATTTAATTTTACTAATAATTTAGTTACAAATCTTGGTATTTTCACTTTACTGGAAACCATATTGGCATCCATTGGTATTCATAAAAAACCCCGTAAAAGATATGATTTTTATGAAAAAGGTCAGACAAATTTCCATGAGAAATCTAAATATGATTGCCCTGAAGTATTAACATTAGATGAAATTGAAATCGTAAAAAAAGATTTGAAAACATTTTTTGATAATAATCCAGATGTATTAAATTAAAAATATTTATTAGTAAAATGTAAAAAAAACAAAAAAATTCTCCATAAATTTTTTACTGAAAATTTTGTCTGGCCAAAATTTGGTTTATTAAATTTTATGGTATTTTTTGTGGTATTTTTTGTAGTATTATAAAAGTTAAAAATATTGAAAAATATATTAAAGAAATATCTATTGTTTAATATAATGTCAATTAACGTAGAATATTCAAATAAAGAAATTACACAAATTGTTATGGAAAATGTATTGAAGATGTTAGAGCGTAGAAACCAAATTAAATCATGGGAGGCTGAATATAAAAAGTTAGGTGATGATTTTAACACTAAATCAACATTTACACTTCAATTACAAGATAAATCATCATGTGGTATTTATATTCAAAATGCGAAAATAACAAGTGTTGTTCAAGGGACTCCATTAGATGATTATCTATCAAACAACATTGATATCCATAAAATAATTATTTGTAAAGATGTTGCTAAGAAAGTAATCAAACAAATTGTTTATGAATATAAAAATGCGGAATTCTTTTTTGAAACAGAATTTTTAGAAGATATTCCAGCAAAACATTATGTTCCTGAACATCAAATAATTACAGAAGAAGAAAAGACAGAACTATTGTCAAAATTTGCGGATACTGAATTAGCAAAAATTTTAGTAACAGATATGATGTCACGATATTATGGAGCAAAGATAGGTGATATTTTTCGTATAATTCGTCCAAGTACAACAGCGGGACAAAATGTATTTTATAGAAAAGTAGTAAATGGTACATGGGATATTTATGGTTAAATAGTTTCCTTCATTTTTTAATTCTCAATTATTAATATGGAAAATAAAGATATTAATAATGAAGAAATTTTTGATTTAATAAAGAACCATAAGTTCGATCAAATATATCTTTTAATAAAAAACAAAAAGATAAAAAATTTAGATATTAGAGATTCAAACTTTAATTATTTTATACAATATATTGTAAATTATAATCAGGTAGACATAATAAAATTAATATTAGATTTAACAAAAAATCAAGAAATTAAAATTAGATTAGATATATTAGATACAGATGGTAGATCAATATTGTATAACTGTATAAAATATAATTATAGTAAAATTATAATTGAATTAATTGAATATAATAAAGAGACTATAGGAATATCAATTTTAGATATTAAAGATAGATTAGGATACACAGCTTTACATTATGCTGTGATTTTTAATAATTTTGACTCATTTAAAATTTTATTAGATAGTGAATCAGATCCATATGTAATATCAAATGATGGTAATAATGTATTTTTAACATGTTTACTATACAAACGTAATCAAATGTTAGAATACTTATTAGAAAAAAACTATCCATTAAATTTCGTAAGCCAAAATGGTGAGACACTTTTACAGTTAGCAGTAAATTATCAAAATACTAAAATTATAACTAAATTACTAGAAAAAACAAAAAATCTTAATAATATAACATCAGATTATGGTCTTAATGTATTTCATCAATCAATTATACTAGATAATCATGAATTATTTTTAAAATTATTAGATAAACCAATAGATGTAAATATGCCTGATTTTTATGGAAATAGTCCATTACATTATATTTTTATTGATAAGAGACTAAATTATTTAGAACCATTAGTAACTAAATCTGAATTAAGATATACTAATACAAATATAAATGGAGATACACCATTACATATACTATTAGATTCAGATATTTTAATAGATGAAATAGATGATAAATTATTAGAAAAAATAATAATGGAAACAGATTTAAACATTCAAAATAATCAAGGTATAACATGTCTAATGAAAATTGTTAATAATAATTTAATACAAAAGTTTAAAGATGTTTTATTAATAAAACCACTAAATTTTTTTATTGAAGATAATAATTTTTCCACAATTAAAATAACAGATGATATTATTGATTTAATAGTTGATTCATTTTATAATCAAATAAAACACAATAAGAAAGAATTAATATTGGATTGGGAAAAATGGTGTGCGACCGATACTTTAGCAGAATTAAAAAAACTAGTAAATGTAAAAACTGACATAAAAGGTGAAAATGCTGAAGAGATTTGTAAAAGTAAAATAAGACAAATTATTCAAACTGAAAAACGTACATTACCAAAAATGGCTAATATAAATTTAACATTTGATAGTGGTATTTTTACTAATTTTTGTTATTATACTGGATCACCTATTGATATATTATTTGGATTAGTATTACTACATAATGAGTTTTCATCGAATGGTCTAGGTATAATATTAGATTATCCTTTAACAATAAATGATTCATTAGAAGTTTATTATAAAAAATTAGGTATTGATTATCCTTATAAATTAGATTTTTCTAATATAGAGATAATTTGGTCATATCAAAAAATATTTTATCCATCATATTTTGATGATGAAATTAAAAAACAGATGACAGAATCAAAATATATAGTAATACCAATTGGTATAGAAACTTCCATTGGTGCTCATGCTAATATATTATTTTGGGACATAAAAAATAAAACTGTAGAAAGATTTGAACCGAATGGTGCTAACTATCCAATTGGTTTAAACTATAATCCAGAATTACTTGATAGTTATATTGAAAGTAAGTTAAAACAGTTTGATTCAGAACTAGTATATTATCCTCCATACAAATTTTTACCAACTATTAGTTTTCAAATATTAGAAAATTTAGAAACACCGAAATGTAAAAAAATAGGCGATCCAAATGGATTTTGCGGTGTGTGGTGTACATGGTGGGTATATCAAAGGATGCTAAATATTAATAACCCAAAATTAAATATAAATAACTTAGCAAGCGAATTAATTAAATTTATTAAATTAGATAATAATAGTTTTAAATCTCTTATTAGAAATTTTAGTAAAAAAATATCTGAAATAAGAGATGTATTTTTGAAAAAACAAAATCTCGATATAAATGACTGGATAGTTGGTAAATATGATTCTACAACATTAGATAAATTGGAAAAAGAAATTTTTAAATCAATCAAACACTAATTATTTAGTATTGAATCTATTTGATATACTAGTATTTAATAAATCTTGTAATATTTTCATTTTATTTATTTTCCAACGTAATACTTCAGTTTTATCTGTGAATAAAGATTGATAATATGTTGGATTATTTTTTTTAATTTCTTCCATTTCAACAAGTATAGCTTGACAATTATCATATGAATTATTACATTCGCAATTATCTTTGTATATAAAAGAATGTCTATTATATTTTTCATCAAATGGAATATCAGTAATTAAACACTTGTATTGTGATCTAACAAGAGTTTTAAGTTTTGTATCCATACTAAAATCAATTTTACCACATGGAATTTTTTTTATAATTTGTGATTTAGATTTTGTACTTTTCATACCAAACTGATTTTGATAAATAATATTAATTTTTGTTTCCGAATGAATTTGTTTTTTAAGTGTTAATTGATTGGTCCAACTTATAAAATCATGTATTTCAGGTATATCATTATTATTATAATAAATTAATATTTTATCAATTGGAATACCATATGTATTTGTTTCGCATAATGTTATTATTATATTATGTGATGTATCATCGATAATAAATTTAGGTTTATCAGGTTCTGATTTAATGTTTGGTTTAGCATTATTAATAATGATAACATCAGATTTATATTTATTATATTCACCCCATATTTCGATTTTGTAAAAAGAGTCAGGGTCAAGATTAGCTAATGAGCATTTTGTACCTGTAATATCATGTATAACTGATTTAGAAAGATTATTTAGTGGTATAATTTTTAAATAAAGTTTATCAATGTTTTCTATTTTAAATTTAAAATTAATGAGTCCATATAATATAGTGTGATTAACTATGATTTTAGACATTATAATAGTAGATAAAATAATTTTATATATCTAATTCCATCATTTCGCCAGTTAAAACATCAATATTATCAGGCCAATAGTCTATTTTATTTTTATTTATTAAGTCAATAATTTTATCATAAAAGTATTGTCCTATTTCATGAGAAACTTTATATTCTGATAGTTTATTAACTATTTTACCATGATTATGCAGTAAACAGTTAATTATATGATTAATAACATAATGTTCATATGTATTTTCGAAGTAAGGAAACATAGTAACATAATTATTTAATTTTTCTATAACATTTTCTACACCTGAATTAATGCATAATATAATTAGAGAATAAAATATATATTTTTGTATGTTTGAATGAAATATTTCCATTGTTTTTACTTCCATAATTATTTTATCAAAATATTCAATGGAAATATCATGTTTATCAGATAATGCATATATAAAAGCAACCCATACGATAGAATCAATGTAATATAAAATGTTATTAGAAAGTTTATAACATGTAGAAGCTTCAGTATAATGATATACTGAAATATCATATTGATTTAGATAAAAATATTTAACAGCTAAATCTTTATGCAATTTAGCAGCTGTGGCATATTTACCCGATATTTTATATAAATAGAGTCCTTTATTTTTATATTCTAAGCTATTAGAATGATCATCTAATTTTTCATAACATTCACCAATATCATAAATCATAGAAATATATTCGTGATGATATTTATCCCAAGTGTAAATATTGTATGCTTTAATGAAAGCATCTAATGCCATAGTATAATTAGATCCATTTTTATTTATATAACCAAAATTTTTAAGTTTTGTATAAATTTCATAATTGGTACCGTTATATAAATCGTTTTGTAATTTAACATATTCTTGATTCGTAATAGACATTATTATTAATAAAATTATAAATTAATAATGTTTATTTTCATTTTTTTATACTAATTTTTAAACAATAAAATTAGATTCTTCATTTGTTTCAGTAGTTATTGCTTCAACTGAATCAGTATTTTGAGTTATTCTTGTGTCATCAATAATTTTTTCTGAGACAACTTTGGCACCAAAATATTTATCAACTTCATCAGGTGTTGCATAATCTAAAAGTGATCCAATAGTTTTAATTTGATAGTCATTTTGATTAATTCTTTTATTAATAATTTGTATTTTAACATAGTCATTAATTCCAAGATTTTTCTTTGTTTTCTTATTAATATAACCATCAGGAATATCCCAAATATTTGTATCAGTATTTTCTTTAGGTAAAAAGAACATAATGGGTCCATTAAGTGCAATAACAAGATCGGAATTAATAACTTTTACTTGACCAATAATTATTGTATTTTCAACTGGAATACATAATCTACAATGGTAAGTAATATTATAAATAGCTGCTCCATTTAAATTTTCAGGTGGCATAAATCCATCAGAATATTCAAGAATACGCATTACTTCATCGACAAATCCATTTTTATTACATTTTTTCTCAACTTTTTTCTTAAGTACAATTTTAATATTATTTCTAATATCAGAATTCATATGGTACGGTTCTAAGGAAACTCTTGTATATTGTTTAATATTACGATAAGGACTAACTAGTTTCATTGATTAATATCATAGATTAGATATTTTTAAATAGGTTTTTCAATTTTTGTTTAATAAATGATTTTATTAATTCGTCAATATTTTTCTAAATATTAATATATAAATATATGCATTATTTTAATAATGTTCTCGGTGGTAAAATACCACTTAGTGTTATTGAAAGTATTAAAGGCTATCAACATACATTTCGTTTAAACCAACGTTATCCACATTATCAAATCAGAGAAACAATGTCAAGTGTTGGTAACGCATCTCTTGACATTCAAGGTTTATTAGATTCATCATATGGTGAATACATAAGTGATAGTTTAAAATTAAATCGTGAAGGTATTATTAAAGGTGTTAATAATTTATTAACTATATCTGCTAATAAAGCTCTTAACTCAAGTCGTGATAATTTAGTTTTAATAATGAATTTTAAAAATAAACAA
>JACCDH011039423.1_pt1 | contig 22932 bp, 19 predicted proteins | sample 7442481 | NCBI WGS metagenome assembly JACCDH01 (sample SAMN15323433, study PRJNA562643) | freshwater metagenome | isolation source: river surface water | place: USA:Blue River Watershed | collected 2017-08-15
ATGACCAGTACATCCTGTCCTCCGATGGGTCCAACTTCCTAGAAGTCCTTGCACATCCAGATGTTGACCCTACTCGTGTAACAAGTAACAATGTCCACGACATTTATGAATTCTTGGGCATTGAGGCTACACGGGCAACCTTGTATCGTGAGATGTCCACTGTGTTTGAGGAATCCGGTACAAGTGTGAACTACCGACACGTCCGTATTCTGGTGGACAAGATTTGCTCCAAGGGCAAACTCATGAGTATTGACCGCTATGGTATTAACAAGAATGATATTGGTCCTCTGGCGAAGATGTCGTTTGAACAGACAGAGGATATTGCACTCAGAGCCGCCATGTTTGGAGAGCGGGATCCTGTACTCGGCGTGAGTGCAAACATTATGTTGGGAGCCCCTATTCGTGCAGGAACTGCCTTTACCGAGATTCTGATGGACGAAGAGTTGGCGATTGAATTGGCCAAGACGACCCCAGAGCAAACGGTGGGAATGACACCAGGTCAAGCACCTATACCCATTTCCGAACAGGAAGCCGAAGATACGATTTATGCCGAAGACTTGGGTGACTGTGCTCTCCCTGTACTCAAGATGACGGCGGCATTGCCACCGATTCCCGAACAACCAACAGAAGAAGAAATTCCAGATATTGCAATTACTCTTCTCTCGGAAGAATAGAGCAAATGAAAGTTGGATATCAAACATTTCCTTCAGGTAAAAAGTACGCCTTTGTACGTGAAGGAGACAAGCGTTTTTTCTTGCGAAATATTGTTTTCTTGCGAAATCCGCGAAATTCCACACAAATTGTGGTCGTCAGAGAATGGGGTTCCCCTTCGGAAAAAAAAGCCTGGGAACCACCGAAAGGCCAGATGGAATGGAAGGAATTTAGCGAGGCCGGTATAAAAGAGGGACAGGACCTACGAACAACCACTCTTGTAAAATTAATGCGGGAAGGTGCTTTGCGCGAAGTTATGGAGGAGGCCAAAATTATGCCAGAAGAAATTGCGGATTTACGATTTCTGCCCATAAGTTACAAACAGGAATTTCCGAAGGCAGGCAAAGATGCATTTTTTCGTTATCAGTTCTGGGAAGGATATGTGGGGAATTTACGGCCTGCACAAATGCGACTTCAGCAACTTGTCAGAAATCCGGATTGGATTGCCATGCTCCCACCAGATGTGTTAGAAAAGGACGGCGTTGCCTGGTGGTCACCGCTAAATCCGGCGACTAAGCATTGGATACGAGGGGAATTCTCAGGAACTATGGTGGATACCTACACACGGTTTCTGACATAGATTGTAAATGGCGATTTTTGGTGACAAATTCGCCATTTACAATCTATGGTTTCTGAGTTAAAGATAGGTTTAAACTTAATTTTGCATTCTATAATAAAATGTCAGCATTGATTCTCACACATCTGGGCGAGTCTGTACCCAAATATTGCAGGGATTGCGTCCATCAATTTCGGCTCTGGAATCCTACAACTCCTGTCTATCTGATTCTGGAACGGCCGCATGCCAGCACTGAATTCTGGAAACGCCTCGAGACCATGTATGGAGTTCAACTCATTTTTACGGATGTGTTGGAACCTACGGACCATCATAAGGAATTTCAGAAAACCTATGATGGGGATACAGCGTTTAGAAAAGGCTACTGGAAACATGTGAGAGAACGGTTCTTTTTTGTAGAGGAATTGATGCTTCAGAAAAATCTTACACATGTGATTTCCATGGAATATGATGTTCTGGTGTATGCCGATTTCACAGAACTTTTAGCGAAATTTATTGCCAGTCATAAGACCCTGCGATTTGTAAAAGACAACAAGGACAAAGGACATCCTGCATTTCTGTATATTCCTGAACCCGCTGAACTGCAAAAATTCACGGAATTACTCACAGGATTGAATGGACTTCCTTACGAAGATATGCAGGCTTTAGCAATGTATTCACATCTGTTTGAAACCCATATGTTACCGGTAATTACAGAGGCACGCCGAAAAACGATTCCTGTTCGCACATCGTTTGTGGGACATTCGGAAGTAGAACCGGTATATTTATCGGAGGATTCAGAACATTTTGGTGTTTTGTTTGATTCTCTGGTTGTAGGTCAATGGTTAGGCGGAATTGACCCGCGAAATTCGAGGGGTCAAGAATCGGTTGGATATCTGAATGAGTCGGCGCTGTACTCTATGCGAGAGATGCCGTTTGAATGGATTCTTGTACAAGGGCAAGAGAAGAGATTATGGCAACCTATGTTGGATGTACGACCTTTAGTTATGATTCACATGCATTCTAAGGCACTTTACAGTTTCCTTTCGGATAGAGAAACCATGCCGAAAGCAGACTATGCGATTCATGAAGTATATTCTTCTTTGCTGCCTAACTAGGGGTAAAATTGAATATTTTGATTTTATTCTTTTCTGAAAAATGTCTGTTTAAGCAGTTAGTTTTGTAAAAAGTTCATATTCAATTTGTATTCGTGAAAAGTTTGAGTCATATGTTAAAAAGAATATATGCCTATTTGTGCTAGAGGCGAAGATTGTCCTGAGTTGGTAATTAAAGTTTATATACTATAGAGAATGCCAAATACACGTAAAAAACGTGTACCAAATATTGATAAGCGTGTATGTAAAATGTATGCTGAAAGGAAAGAATCTATTAGTAACTTACATAAAATTTTATCCCGGATTGACGTTGAGAAAGATGCTATTAAAGCGACTCCAAGAATTTCTGAAGGATTACCCTTTTTTAGAAATATTGCAAATAGATTATTTGGAAATATGGGAAAATATGACTCATCATACGGTGATATGGAATCCAGAATAGAATGTATAACCGAAACACACTTACCATTAGATTCTCCTAGAATCTATAATATAGATAATATAGATAATAATTATTATAACAATTTATTACCTGCAAATATCACACATTGCATACAAGATTCTGGGTTATCTCCAATATATTTTAATAATAAAATTACATTTATTATAAACCCTGGTAGTTTTTTGGATCCATGTAAACGAACCTGGGATGAATTTAGTGAGTTATATGGGTTTGATAAAATCCTAACAAAAGATAATATATTTAATAATTTACAAATACCAGTTACTGAAATGCAATGTAAAACAAATGTACCAAATATATTTACATTTATACTTGATTTTGGATTTAAAATAATACAGGTTGATTTTAATAATGCTTTGCAACCAATAAATGATGATGCTGATACATTTTTTAATATTAAAGGGAATAAAAATAAAAATGATTGGTTTAATTTAAATAAGATTGACGATGAGGAAAGTGCAGTATTATTAATATTATGCAAGGAACTGGGAGATACATTACAAGCATTATATGGTAAATACTATATAATGGAACAAACATATGCTGATAGAAATAAATTATGCTTATTTACATGCGATAAGTTATTGGCTAGACGATGTCAATTACTTGGTGTTCCGGTAATTTTAAATGGTCCGGATAAAAATTTAACTGAAAATAATTATGCAATATATAATTGTCAGGCAATGAATACAGTATCAATAAACATGCATGAATATTATAAAAATCATGTGGAACAAAACAATTTAAATATTATAAAAACAATTGATATTGTATTAAATCAAAAATGGTATAGACTTCGCACGGGACAAACTGTTAAAACAACTGGAAAGATTGAAACAATTTTACGCGCTATTAAAACCATGATATACAATCGTACACAAGCATTTCAGACTATAAATAGTCAGCATATGACTCTGTTGGAATATCGTCTTTTTACAAACCATTATAGAGCAATTTCTATATTTGATTGTATTCAATTAACACTAAATGAAGGCGTTGATTATTTGTTTATACACAAATTTTCTTCAGATACACCTATACTAAAAGAATTACGACTCTCTATTCCAATCATTGGTGGGTCAGACAACAACGCCAATGTATATAAGTATGATATGAAAAAATATCGTTTTGATTTTACAACAATAGATTATTCAAAATACGAAGAATATGATGAGGAAGAATATAGTATATTTACAGATTATCCTATTCGTATTATTATTATAAATAAACTTTATACTTTATTAACACAACAATATCCAGATAAATCTAAAGACGAATGTTGTTATATTGCAAATGATATATACAATATTTTGTATATGTATTTTTGTTATTTATGCGAATCATTATATACAGATGCATTTTTAAAGGATTGTATTTTGGCATATACTGCACCATTATTATCTTACTCTGAATTTGCCGATTTTTATAGATCTCATACTGACAATAAGAAACTTGATATTTCTGATGTTTCAGAATATATAAATAAAGCAGAGGAAATATATAATACTATAATTAATACGGATCAATATACTAGTATTCCTACTATACTTCCGCAATTAGTATCCGTAATTGGCGGTAAAAAACGAAGAACTTATAAGAAACGAAGAGTATAAACGGCTATTTCGTAATCTTGAGTTCGGAACTAGCCCTAGTTGCCCTTTTAGTCTTCTCCAACCTTTGTGGATTGGAGAAGACTAACCTGAGACTGACAATAAAATGGTTCAATTTTATTCATCAGAACAAATAGAAATGCCGAAGTCAAGAAAGTCCGTAAAAAGGCACCGTAAAACTAGGAAGCAACAAAGACAAAGAAAACAGAACGGTGGAGCTCAGTTCTTTCACTATTCAGCCAAGCCCATTCATACACTTCGCGATTTATCTCCCAAAGAGGTTGGTAAATTGATTATGAAACCGAATGGACTCTGGTTGTCTGAGGAAGATTCTTGGAAAGAATGGTGTAACGATTCCTGTATGTTTAATCTTTCCAAGGCTATCAAATATGAAGCAACTATTGACCTTAGTAAGTTGTACGTCATAGATTCTATTGAATCCCTAAATGCCCTACAACAAGAATATTACGATAAACGTAAATTTGGAATTAACTGGACAGAGGTATCCAAAAAATATGCAGGAATTCAGTTTGCAAACTATGCCGCCGTAAAGAGTGAACTTATGGAAACGTTTACTCCCGAATCCATATGGTTTATGGGAATAGATATAGATAGTGTTTGTATTTGGAGACCATCTGAGGCGGTTTTAACCTTTACTGAAGTATAGAAATGACTATTTAATAAATAGTTAAGTATGGTTGGAGTTGTATTTTCTATTGTATGAAGTAGAAGGATGGTACGGCATAGTTTTAGGAAGCGAATATTGCTTCGAAAGCAGCGACAAAAGAGCCGTATGATTGGAGGAATGCCAATCATAGAAATTAAAGGACAAGAGGTATTTTGGGACGGTAGGAAAAAATATTTAGTTGACAGCCAAGGTCAATTGTTTCAAATATTACCAGCACCAACACGAGGTGGTCCATGGACAGTCGAAAAATGGAAAGGTGCACCTGCACCAGAAGAAGACCAGACAGTGTTTAATGAATATTTATCGGCATTAAGTAGTTCATCTGTACCGCAAGATATTTCTGAAGTCCCACAGGTTGCACCAGAAATTCCGAATGAAACTCAACCGTTTGCACCAGAAGTCCCTTATGAAGTCCCACAGGTTGCACCAGAAGTCCCTTATGAAGTCCCACAAGTTGCACCAGAAGTCCCTTATGAAGTCCCACAAGTTGCACCAGAAGTCCCTTATGAAGTCCTTGAAATCCCTTATGAAGTCACGCAGGTTGCGCCAGAACCAAATCCTTGCCCTCAACTGTATGACCCCTGTACAAAAGAACCTCTTCCAAACATGCAGGTCCTAGAAAAACGAATTCGTGAAATTAAGAAACAGCAGGATACTGTACCAACAGGTCTATATGGTCTCACAAGTGATACCTCCAATTATGATTTTCTGACAAACGTCTTTATTAATCCCACAATTTCTCTAGATGATATGGTAAACTTTCGTCTCTACAACCAGGCGCAAATTGGTTCAGATATTTACGAAGTCTTATCACGCCTGTTTGTTCTGTTTGGAGGTATTGAAAACGTGAATCCTGGCCCAGGAGGTAATTATAAATTCATGCAAAAGATTGAGGGTTCACGTATTTACGAAGACACGGTTGATGCACTCAAACAAATGAAATGTAAGGCTTCCAATGTAATGGGTGTAAGTGATATTACACTGGTGAATGTTAAGGATTTTGCGCGCACAGTCAAACCTGACGATCCGTATTGCGAGGTTAGTTGTGATACAACAGATACAACCGTTGTCAAGACATACCTAATGAGTGTAAAATGGTACAAGAAAGAAAAAAGTGGCGAACATTACGATTTGGAAAAACTATTTGTTGCTGCTCAAAAGGTAACAACTATGGAACAGAGACCCTTGGATATCATTGTATTTCTGAAAAGCAAAAAAGATTTTGAAATTGCACACAATCGCGCATTTCGTCAGTACTCGCGAGAACTGGCAAAAACATTTTTTGGCTGGAATGAAGACGTAAAACCATTTTTGGAGGAGAAACGACGCACATTGTTTGAAACTGCTCGTGAAATGGGCATTACACCGCTTCAAGCTCTAGAAATGCAGTATTTGCAACCATCCGCAAAACCTGTGCTTTCCTTACAACTTCATCAAGATATTATTGTTAAGGGAGTCTGTGATAATATTGACGCAGATGATGATAATTTATACCTTGTGGGTGTTCTGCCTCGTGGAGGAAAAACATTTATAGCGGGTGGTATCATCCGCGAATTTTTGCGACGAAAATCTCCACCCAATCTAAATATTTTCTGGCTAACAGCGGCTCCGAATGAAACTCTGGCACAAGTTCGCGATGAATTACTTAACCGTTTTCATGATTTTATTCACTTTGACTTTGTGGAAGTAAAATCTATGAATGATTTAAGAAAAACAAAACCCCATACGGTATTTTTCTGTTCAACCCAATTATTGCTAGTTACGGAAAAACAATCTGATAAAAAAAGACGTGACGACTTTCTAAAATTACTCAGAGGAGAAGACCGGTTAGGCATGGTCTTTTTTGATGAAGCCCACAAAACTGGCACTGGAGAACAAACAAAAAAAGAGATTACAAATATTATTAATACATATAGCCAGGCAAATTTACCTTTTATATTTTTAACAGCGACCTATTACAATTTACTATTTGATTATCAAATACACAAAAAGAATACATTTATTTGGGACTATACTGACGTCCTATCAGCGAGAGCTTTGGCAACTGACTCTGAACAAACCGCCGCTCTAAATAATTTGAAAACACGGTTTGGTGAGGAACTTGTCGAATCAATTCTCCAAAAACGAATGGCGAACAATGAGTCTTTTGAAACCATGGCTAAAGCGTATATTGGATTTCCTGATTTGTATTTTGTATCCGCGGATTTTCAGAAAGAGGCACTGGATAGATTTGCTACTCAGAATATATATAGACCAGATAGTGGATTCGGTCTTTCCTCTATTTTTGCTCTGAAACAGGGGGCCTCAATCCTGGATATTAAAACCCCTGAAAATAAAATTCGCAAAGATGCCTACCGTATTTTTGACAATCTAACAAATCCGAAGAATCTAATTAGTTTGATAACACCAAAAGAGACATTTGGCGAGGAAATGGCAGGAACAGAAGGCGGAGAACCGCTTGCCAAAGAAGAAGGTTCGCCTTTGGAACCCTCTTTACTGGGCCGAATTCACAAAATGAGCAGTGATACCAAAAGTCGTTTCCGTTTGGACGAGAGACCCACCATGCTAATGTTTCTGCCCACAGGAGGAACAGGAACAAATATTTTTTATCTCTTGTGTGCATGGGCGTCCTTATTAATGACACATACATGGTGGCGAGAAAACTACGAGATTGCATGTGTGGTATCGGATGAAACTCTTGGTTCCACGGATGTAGCAAGTCTTCTGGAAATGGATTTGCAGGCCTCTGAATCCATTCATATTATCACAAAAAATCCCAAATCGTCGATTATGGCACTTGAACGCAGACTGCATTGTGAGAAAGGTAAGGGACTTTTGGTACTGGCCGGCGAGAAGTTAAGTATGGGCATTAGTCTCCCCTGCACAGATGTGGTATTCTTACTCAATGAGAAAAAATCGCCTGATGATATTATTCAGAAAATGTACCGCGCCCTTACACCAAGTCCTGGAAAGAAAGCGGCATTTATAGTAGATTTGAACCCTGTACGAACACTTGCAGCGTTATATGGGTATACACGTGCTTCTCATGAAAATGTAAATACTTCCACCGAAATTTTGGATATTCTCTATGATACATATACATGGGATGCTGATATTTTTGAATATAGTTTGAGGAAAGGTGCAGATTCATTGCCGCTTACATTTCAGGATCGTCTACGTCAGTTGTTTGAAATGGCAGAAAAAGACACAGAGAATGTGTATCGTATTAACGAAGATATAGGTGGATTTGAAAAGAAATTAGCCGCAAATGTTCGTAAAGGAATGAATTCAACGTTTATTGCAGGTTTACGTAACCAAATTGGGACTAGGCGAATGGATGCCATGTTAGGAAGTATTGGATTGCGGGAGGGAAGTCAATTCAGTTTAAACAATGGAATGCTTGTTATACGATCTCCTCCTCTCGAATTGTCGAGCGATCAACCCGAACCAGAACCCGGTAAGATTGAAATACAGATCGAGAATTTTATTGAAACACTTGCTGATTTTATTAAGTATCTGGCTCTCACAAGTAATGCGGATACATTAGAGGGTGCTCTACAGGAATATCAGCAAAATATAGTGAATTCCGAAGGAACAAGTCTCCAACAAAATGTGATTCGCATGATTCGTAGTCGTACAGATGTAAGAGAAGGTGCCGATAAAACCATTTTGTCAAAATTGCTGGTAGCAGCAATAAATAATTTCGCCTTACCTAGTAGCAGTGAAATCTTCCGACAAATGCGAGGCAAGGTGGATGATAATGAAATAAAAAAAGATAAAATTCTATCCATAATCCATAAACGACTTACACCTCGTCATAAACAGAGAAAAGAAGCTGGTGAAGTATTTACACCTCTGCATTTAATCGAAAAAGTTATGAATCATTTACCGTCATCTGTCTGGAAAAATCCTAACTTAAAATGGATAGACCCCGCCAATGGAATAGGTAATTTTCCTGTGTATGTGTTTTACAGACTTGACGAGGAACTCAAATCATGGGAACCAAATGATAAAAAACGTAGAAGGCATATTATTGAAAATATGTTATACATGGTTGAATTACAGAGCAATAATAATCGCATTGCCCGTAAAATTTTTACATCTCTGTGCGATGGCTGTAATCCTAACATTCTAACGGCAAATAGTGTTCAGTTAAATTCGGAAAAATTAAAGGCCAAAGGTTTTCCCGAAAAGTTTGATATTGTTATGGGAAATCCCCCATTTCAAAATGGGCGAAATATGATGTTTTATGTGTATTTTATCGACTTGGCAAATCGAATTATAAAAGATGGGGGGCATTTAGTGTACGTAATTCCCAATAAAATACTTATTCCAAACAAAGCAAACGAATCCATCAAACAATTTAATCCATATTTTATTTATCACACGGTGAATCAGGATTTTCTCCCCACAGTAATATCTACAACGATTTGTGGTGTAATCTGCAAAAAAGAACCATTCACAAATCAAACAGTGGTTCAATTTTCAAACGGTGAAATGAATGTTGATTTGAATACACCCACTCCAACACAGTACAATGATATATATTTGAAAAAACTATCTGATAAAATATTATTCGGCAATAATAGACATTATTTTACTGTTCATAAAAATAAACCGCCTGTTGAATCGTTATACATAAGTCGTGTTTGGATGCGTTATTCGCCGGATAAACCTGCTGGAGGCAGTCACGTGTTTCGCATTTCCCCTGACCCTTTACAGGGTGATGATGGAAGTGGTCGTTATGTTGAAATTCCACCAGGAATGACAAAGGAAATGGTTACATGGTTTTTATCACGTTCAAAATTAATGCGGTTCATTACCAAAGTATATGCTGGTGCTATGAATGTTCCTGCATTTTTATGGGATATATTGCCTCTTATTCCATTAACATCCATGTCAGATGCTGAAGTGTATTCACTTATGAATATGAATACGGATGAACAACAAATAATTCAAACATCTCTAAATGACGCGATTGAAGAAGTTGAATTAGGTGAAACTCTGGAAGGCGGTTCAAGACGTCGTCGTACATTCAAAAAACGCAGAGTTTAATTAAATAAATCAAATCCATTTTCTTTGAGTATAAAGTCATCATATACAAAGAAAATCAATTTTTGTCAACTCATAATAAATGATTCTACCCACAACAATAGCGTCAATCGTTATTCAATTCCTAACAGGGTTAATTGATGTTTGGGGTATAACTTTACCTGTGGAGAGTAATTTACAAATTTTAACAGATATTTTGAAAGTAGAATTGGGTGTCCAGACGATTGAATTGATTTTCTATATATGGCTAGTCTATTCAATTCATTCCATTAAAAATATAACACTGTACAGATATGCTGACTGGTTTATTACGACGCCTGTTATGCTAATTACATTGATGGCTTACCTTGAAATTGATACGGAAAAAAACATGTCACTACTGGATTTTTTACGGTCTCACAAATCCAATATTCTAAAAGTGGTAGGTCTGAATGCACTCATGCTTTTGTTTGGATTTTTAAGTGAATTGATGCCCGGTTATCAACTTCCGTTAGTGGTTCTGGGATTTATACCGTTCGTAGCCTATTTCTGGTTAATATACAAAGAATATTTGCAAAAAGAGAAAGAGGATGTACATCCTGTTTTTACACGTCAACGTATTTTCTGGTACTTTGTGTTCTTTTGGAGCTTGTATGGAGTTGCCGCATTCTTTCCCTACGTTATTAAAAACACTGCACTAAATATTTTGGATTTGTTTGCTAAAAACGGATTTGGAATTATGTTAGTATATATTTTAGCACACCATTCATTGTAAGTGATAAATTAAATATCCAATACAACGGGGCAATGATCTGAACCCCAATACTCATTCAAACAGTCTGCACTCTTAATGCACTCTTTGTCTGAAACGATACAGAAGTCAATGCGCCAACCCACATTTCGTGAGCGTGCCTTGGCGAACGGCGACCAGTACGTGTATTTTTTGGTCTCAGGATAGAGATGGCGGAAACTGTCTGTCCAACCGGCATCCAGAAGTGCTTGAAGTTCCGCACGTTCTTCTGGTGAAGCACCAGGTGTTAGAGGTGCTGGTCTCTGATTGTGGATGTCCAGTTTGGGTGACAAAGCACAATTCAGATCTCCGCAAAGAATCACGGGTTTTCCTAACGCCTTTAGTTCAGCCAAATAAGAACGTAACATGGCTTCCCATACCTGACGTTCTGCTAAACGAGTGAGACCCTGTTTGCAGTTCGGAGTATACACACAGACGACACGGGCTTCTGCAAACTCAACCTGAACAATGCGTCCCTCTTTCTGAAATGCATGTTCAGATGTGGGGAATGGCGGAGAATCCACTGAAATTGGAGCCTCCTTAGAAAGCAGGGTAACTCCTGAATATCCCTTCTTTTCAGCAGCTCTGAACTGAATGTGAGGAAACCAGGGTCTCAAGAACTCTACATCGATTTTATTGGCGGATTTGACTTCCTGAAGGCAGAGAATGTCTGGGTCCTGTTCCTTAATAAGGGCTTCCAACACTGATTCTGAATCCCCTTTCGGTTCACCGGATTTGGATTTCTGTTTGGTGGCACGAATACCATTGACATTCCAAGAAATAACACGCATTCTGGGATTTGGGATTTGAGTAACGGTATAAAACAAAAAAGAAGACACATTGTGGATTCTTTTTAAGAAAAAGGTTTCAATTTTTTAGAGGTGTTTAGATGCGTGCTACGCGGACGGTGAATCGACCTGCATCAGAAGGAGCAAGATCAGTGGTGTTATTTTCCACAACTACGTATGCTTCATCGCCGTCACCGCCCTCAGAGGCAGGTGCCCATGTCTGGACGCGACGTAAAACAAGCAGGCGTGAATTCACTTCATTGCCAATAATGATATCTTTGCCAAAATCAATTAAGGTCTTGCGAGCAGTGTATCTACCGCTAGTGTTTAAATTATCCATAACATTGGAAAAATCTCCAGTTATCAGCAATAGTCCTTCGGACACTTGATTAATATCACTTGCATTATTTGATTTCCAGTCATCAATTTGACTTTGGGTAAAGTAATAAGTTCCCCAGTGGTCACCAGAATCTTGTGTGCAGACGAATGTGCGAGTTACGGGCTGAGCCTTGTATGATCCAATGGAGGGCATTTTCTTTTATACTCAAGAATTCGATTTTTTCTAGATAACGGGCATTTCCACAAAAGTCCAGGAAGTTTTCTGGCTATCTGGAGCCTAAATAAAAGTCCAGGAAGTTTTTGGCAATCTAAAGTCCAGGAAGTTTTCTGGCAATCTGAAGCCTAAACAAAAGTCCAGAGATGTTTTTCCAACTATTTGTAAAGTTAGGCATCATTTTTAATATTTGTTAATTTATAATCAGTATCAATTGTATTGTAGGTTTTCTGTGTTCGCATATAGGCACTGTAGGCACGCTCTTTCTTTAGAGACGAAGTCGCCGTATTGTAGGATGTCAACATCTTAATACTTAGCAAAAGAACATAACTAATTAACGGTGTAAGAGTTGAAATTCCTGCCCATGCCAACGCCAAATCTGCTACGGATAAACCAATATTTACGGTTTGTGACGCCACGCTAATAATTACAGCATATTTATATCGTTGATTGAGTATAGCCATTTGATGTTTGATTTGTGGATATTCTTCAATTTCCGTATCTAAATTCAGGGTGGAACGCGACTCGTCAATGTCCAAAAACCGGATGCACCAGTTTTCACGGTGAAGTTCCATTCCATACATGAATAAAATCGTGAGAAGACTGTAAAGGTTCCAACCCATGGCTACTTGATGGAGAAGACTGTCACGATATACTGAATTTGTCAGGGAACACACTTCGGTTTCTGAGCACATATGCGGTACAAAAACAGTCAAACAGGTTCCCATTACAATTTTGTACATTTCCAAGAGGAAAAGTGCCGACGTCAAGAGCCGCTCTTTTGTATCAATCGTTAGTTTCATTTCTTTTGTGGTAAAAGATTTTAGTCTGCTTCTTGATGATATGCAAGTACAGTTGGATTGCATAACATAAATGCGGGATTCCCGCCACCAGGACTAGGGCTAACCAATCCACTAATTTTAGTGGATTGGTTAGCCCTAGTAGCCCTTCTAGTCGTCTCCAATCTTAGTGGATTGGAGACGACTAACCAGGACGGATAATTGCAGCAAAAAAATTGAAGACCTTCTGGTAATATGATGAATTAGTGGTGATTTTCTTTTCGGTTTTATAGAGTTTTAGTGGATTTTCGTTTCATTTCTTTTCTTTTCTTTTGATGCATTTCCAACATGGAGAAACTCAATATTTCTGGCACTCGGGTTCGCGAGGACCCTCATTACCGGTACACGATGCCGCCTCTGTCCATTCGCCATGAGGGGAAAGGGAATGGTCAGAAAACAGTAATTTTGAATCTAAAGGATGTTTCAGATGCTCTGGACCGTCCTTTAGAGATTCTGGTAAAATATTTTGGCATTGAGTTGTGTTGCCAGAGTAGGTATGAGGCAGAATCTGACCGCGTGATAATCAATGGGAATTATACGCCGGTACAACTGCAGACAGTAATAAACACATTCATTGACGTGTATGTGTTATGTCCAAATTGCGGTCTTCCTGAAACGGTGATGACCCTCAAAAAAGAAACAGTTGGACACAAATGCAAGAGTTGCGGAGCCAAGGAAGCAGTTCCTGGTGACCATAAACTGAATAAATATATTCTGAAACTCTACGGCAAGTAGAGTAAAAATCATAAAAACAAAAGTAATACTTAGGATGTAGGTTTTTCCAATCTTTGTGGATTGGAAAAACCTACTTATCCGAATAGTCATCTCCACAAAGATTGGAGATGACTATTCGAATGTAGGGAGTTTTTTTGAGTATTCTACTATTTTGTATCCGTAAAAAATGAAGTATTAAAGCCCCTTTACGTAGCTAAAGTATGGAGTTTCACGGAATAGGAGGACCACCTGTAGGGCATTTAGAACCCTGGTCAGATGAATGGAAGCGTGCTGAAAAAGACCACACGGTATTCAGAACACCAGAAAGTAAGGGTCTACACCACTGCAAAAATTGTATTCAGAAAGAGGAACGCTGGGACGACTTTAAAAAAGTAACAAATCCCTATGAATATATTTTCCTATCCTGGAATCGTCGAACCTCTCGGTCGGTTTGTTCCAGACAGCCTCTCTCTCGTTCCTATTTCAAAATGATTGAACTATGGAATAACGCGGGTGTAGAAGAATGTATTCAACAACTCATACAAAAAGACGGTCACCTGGTGACCGCCCATGCAGCAGAAGGTCCTGGCGGATTTATTGAAGCCTGTTGGCAAAAAGCACAGGAAAAGAAGTGGCAAGTTGCCAATTCATTTGCTATAACCCTGCGTTCCGATGCAAAAAATATACCAGGTTGGAGAAAAGCGGTACGATTTCTTCAGGATAGGCCGCAAATTCAAATTAGCGAAGGGATAGACGGTACAGGAAATATTCTTCTGCCGGAAAATCAAGACTATTTCTTACAGTCAGTTAAATCCGTGCATTCATCAGGTGTTCACATTTATACAGCGGATGGAGGATTCGATTTTAGTTCAGATTATAATGCGCAAGAGGACGTTATCTTTCCACTCCTTCTTGCAGAAGTACTGATTGGACTACAAGTCCTCTGTCAGGGCGGTATTTTGATAATTAAATGTTTTGATACTACAGAGCGCCCTACACTTGACCTACTCTGGTTAATGACACGGTGCTTTCGTGAATGGTCCATTGTAAAACCGCAAACATCGAGGTCAGGAAATGCAGAACGATATTTCGTGGGAAAAGGACATGTAGGGAATATAGGGGATATTATAGAAATACTGAAAAAAGTTCAAGAAAAGAAGGCGTGGACACAACCGCTTCTTCAATGGCCAGAAGCCGATCCGGCATACAAACCTTGGCTCGATGGAATGTTTGCATTTCAGGAAAAGGTGGAACACCAAGAATACGAAATTATTCAGGCAACTCTACAGTTGATTCACTCCTTTGACTTTGCAAAAATTCGTAACTTGATTCGTGAAAATATTTTACGGTCCATACAATGGTGTGAAAAATATGGGGAACCCATTTCCTCTATTTGGTATGTGGAGCGCGAAAAAAACATTACAAAGGAAACACAGGATTTACTGCAAATACTTGCACCTGAAAAACAGAATACTAGCCAATATCATTCTTGGTACATTCGAATGACATCGACTGTAACAAATACACTTTCATTTGAGGGATTTCGTGGTGGTGCATCTTCGCTCACAAGCGAAACAAATCCTTTTATGCGGATTTAGGGGGTGGTGTGTTCTTTAGCTGGGGTTTTACGAAACGGTCGACAAGTACGCCACCCACATGCACAGATGCATTGTGCTGACTTACATTGCCTGCCTCCATTTTTTCAAGTTGCTGAATCATCATTTCCAGAATATCGCGAGGATATGTGCGGGTAAGAAGCATTTCAAAAATTTTAGGGAAATCCTGTTGGTATTCACTAAAACGCGCACTGACCTGCGCCGGAGTTTCTTCCCTAAGTGCTACCTCAACTTCCTCTACCATACGACGAACACGAATAGATTTTGCTTCGTTATCCATTTTTCTATGAGAATAGATAAATCTAGGATTTAAACCGCATACCTAAGAAAATGGGTCGCACTCGGAGACATAAACAAAAACGACGGACGCAGAAGGCAAGACGCCAGCGAAAATACAGTAGAAAGCAGAGAGCTGGTTCAGCGACTCTTTCTGATGCATTTCCCATAACAACATGGGGTTCCCAGTGGAATTCTCTGCCCGGTTCAACCTTATGGGGACCAAATCAGGAGGCACCGCCTCCTTTAGCAAATGGCGGTCTATACTCTGCGGCACAATCTACAGGAGAATGGGCGTCCAAACCCATGCCTGCAACACAATACGCTTTTGCAGTTGAGGCGGCAAAAACTGCCGGAAACAATGAGGTATTTTTTCAACAGCGCCCTATTACACAACCTGGAACATCCTGGTCACCTTGGGTAGGTGAACGAATCTCTTCCGACCATTGGTCTGCTCGATTACCCAAAGGAGTTTAAATACCTTTAATAGAAATGACACAATCCTTTGCAGTAGATGCTCGCATTCCTATTAGCAGCGATTTGAGTCGAAATGACCCCGCTCATCCTTTCAACGTTGTAAGAAATATGTTGGAATCGGGGAATCAAGCTGTGGCAGATACCAAGTATGATGCATTTCCACCCAAACGTATTTATGAATCCTTTGCGACACAATACAATATAAATACTTACTTAATTGTAATCGTCGCTGTACTCTTTATCTTGTATGGTGTGTATGTATCCACTTTGTCTCCAGGTAGAAACTCGAAACAAAGTTTTCAGTTTTTCTTTTTTGTACTTATTGTTGTGGGAGGATTCTTGTATGCAACACGATTTATTCGGACTTAGTTCTACCAAAAATAGCACAGGCGATTCTTTTTCCTGAATGGCCCGTGGTTTTACTGTCTTCATGCGGACCTTTTCCCAAGTCATCCTCGTCAGCATGAACAATCAGAGTACGTCCCCACTAGCCGTCTCCAATCCACTAAGATTGGATACGGCTAGAGGGGCAATTAGGGCTATCCAACCCACTAATTTTAGTGGATTGGATAGCCCTAGTCCCCACAAATCCGTTGGCTGAACACCTGCTAAACGGTAGGTGCGTCGAAAAATACGACGTTTTCGCGTAATTGCAACATTTCCCAAATCGCCTGTATGACGGGTTCGGCTTTTCAGACCACCATGGCTTGCAGGTTTTCCGACGTGCCAATGCGCACAGGCACCCTTACATCCTTCTCCACGTAAATCACCTGCTTTGTGAATATGGAATCCATGTTTGCCTTCAGGAAGTTTGGTGAATTTTACGCGCAAAAGTACATCGGCGTTATCCGATTCAGCGATAGCCTCGCCGACCACTGAACGGGATTTAAATACGGCCACTGCCATTGTATGTTTCTATTCCATATCTAGTTTTTGTAAGCCCCAGTCAAATGTCCGCTTGATTTTAGAAGCAGACATTGGAATCCGGTACAGACGGAAATCAAACATGGCTCCACGAAATCGTTCATCGCGGTCATTGTATTGCGAGGTGTCCGTTTCCCAATTGGACCTACCTATGTAATTTTTCGTAGTGTAGGAAGTCAGAGGCATATGACCATCGGGTTCCTCATACATCTTCTTACCATTGATATACACTTGCCAGACAGGTCTGAGAGGATCCATGTCTGTAGTTGTAAGAGTAATATGGGTCCATTTCTTGAGAGGAATTGCGTCCTGAACAAGAATACGCATTTTGCGTTGTGCAGCGTCCCAGACTTCAAACAGAAGGTTTGCAGTAGGCGGTAGACCTTCATTTCCTGCCAATTCATCCTCTGGAAAAGCAGAATCAATCGGTTCGGGACCAGGGCAATTCCAGAACTCTATGTTGGCTTCCCCGCTTTGATTCAGGAACGTTAAGGGGTGAACTTCAGAAGGCGCTCTGGCCTGGCAAACTAAATTGCTCGCAGAAGGACGCGCAGAAAGACGACCGTATGCCGCTGCATCTGCTGTACTATTACCGCGACCCATAATTCCGAGAATCACATTTTCCTTACCTGCTCCGTTTCCGAAATCAAAAATACGAGCATTGTTGGTAAATTCGTCAAAATATACCCAAACACTAATGGCTCGCAGTTCACGGAGCTGAACAATGGAATCCAGTTCCATGCGTTCATTTTCGCCGAGTTTCAGGAATTGGTCAGCAGCGGCGGGAGTTTCCGAAGAAATTGCAGGAAGCCTGTTCATGGACAGACCCTTTGTTTTTATCTTTTGTGGTGTTTCATCGATTCGCATATTTCCTGCAATTTGTAGCCTGGTGTTTTCAGCATAATCCAACATATCATCAAACCAACGATACCAGACCATGATTCCCTCAAAAAACCAGAGCAAATCGACAATGTGAGGTGGCGGGTTAGTATCTTGGACCTCCGTATCTTGTCTGAATCGTGTAAGGCCCGCGAGAACGGCTCTAGCTTCCCAGGCATCTTTGGGTGCCTGTGCAACTTTCACAATTCGCGCATAATCATCGCGTTTGTCACCATTTACGTCACGAAAATAGTCATCGCGCGAGAACTTGAATCCTGAACGTTCTGAATTTGTACGATAGGTAATGGTATCGAGGCCTTCTTGACCAGCTAACGCACAGGCTAAGATACGTGATTCGGGGTCACCTTCTTTTTCTACTACACGACAGAAATCGGCCTTGTATCCGAGTTTCTGAACATCCACATATCCCTCGAAATAGCGTGGATTTCTTATCCATCCATCTTGCTCTCTTTGCTGCCCTGGAACTACATCGTATCGTTTGGGAAAATAGCGATTAAAAAACTCGGGAATTTGACCATCCGTAAATCCTTCTTGTATCATACGCCCTCGTAGCCATTCATATGCTATAACGGCAATTATGAGAACTAGACCCATATACAATAACCATGTCCACTCCATTCAGGAAACACTCTACTTGTGCCAATAGTTTATAAGGGTCGAATGCAACGCCGTTGCGAGTAGTCCCCTAGTTGCCAAATGGTTATTGACTACGATTGGAGAGAATGAATAATTGACTGCAGCATCTGAACACTTGTTTGGTATTCTGTGGGACTTCGGCGTTCCCAGTTTCCGCCAGCGCGAAAATGAAAAAACGTGGAGTCATAGATTTCACTGAAAAAAGACCCATTAGCTGAATTGCGAGGGTCCGTCATACAGAAGGATAGCCATTCTGAACTCACGGAATCAAAGGGAAACTGGTCTATGTTCCAGGAACCTGAAGACAGATGAGGAATTTCATACACTTCTTCAACATTCATGTGTTTCAGAAATTCATGCATGCCGCCTCCTACATCGGTCCATACACCGGCAACATCATTGCATCGCCAATCCATTTCAGACACAAGTGATTCAGGAATTCGTAAAAAATCAAAATAATACACGCCATTCCAAAAATAGCGGAGCCAATCTCTTTGTTGGGGTACGACGGCCATGGAATATTCAGAATAAATGTCCGCCGTAATAGGTCGCATTACAAACATATCGGAATCTAGGCAGAGGTACCGGCCTTTTTCAGGGGTTCGCCGCTGAAACTCTAACATATTCTGGAGCGCATGATAACATCGCGTGGCGGGACATTGAATCTGTTGATGATGGGTATTTTGTAGGGGTACACAAGGAATATTCAGTTTGGAACAGGTATCCTGAATTCGTCTCCGCATTCCGGCATCTCCAAAGTTGGAAAAATCCGCGAACTCCTTGGCGTCGTTGAATACGGTAAAGGTCCAGTCACCCTGAACACAGGCTTTCAGAGTCTGAAGTTGCAATTCAATCCATTCAGGATTATTTACGACCGCTGTTTGAATATGAAACATTTGTCTTTGAAACTACTGTATACTGCACACTTTATATTAGTCCTTAATAGAATGCTATCGCGATTATTTTTGCTAGCAAATTTGTTAGGACTGTGTGGAGCCCAAACTCCATCTCCGTATCCTTCTTACAAATGGGTGCATTGGACTTCGGCAACGGTTGCTATAAATGGCATTGCCTATGGATACGTCGATTTAAGTTCCGGTGAACGCGTTAATGTCACGTATTTGGGCGAAATTCGTCAAGCCACACTGCATGGTGCCACCAGTGACCCATTTTCATCACAGGGATGGTTTCTACCACCAAAAACAACCGGATTTTATTTGCAGCCTTACGAGGGCTGGTCTATGTACGGAGGAGGGACAAAAGCCTCTGTGCAATTGTCTACGCCAGTAAAACGTATTGCGGTTGGATTAATTAGTGTGGGTCAGCCGTCGGTTCAACAAACACTTCAATTTAACAGTGCGGTAAAACGTGGACCTGTAAACTATAATTTTGGGGCATATGGATTGTCATTTCCAAACAATTACACTGTAACGGGAAATGAAGGGAATGGCGTCGTTATTACGGATGAAATGGCTCCGGATGCAGGTCAGGGAATTGATGCACTTTTATGGACCCATGTTGGATATGAAGTGTATACTGTGCTAACCACTGGAATTATTGACGAACCCTTGCCTGTCACGGGTGGTAGTCAGTGTGACCCTGGACTTCTTACAGGTTCCTGCTCCATTTCTGTACCAGTTCTTACTATGGGGCCGCCTTCAGGTCAGTTTACGTTCTTGAATATGACGGGAGCAGGTTCAACTGGAATAGGTCCTGTTGCTCATGCCTTTCCTCGGTCTCGGTTCTTTTCCTTCACACTTTCTCAGGCAGTTGTAACTGCGCAAATTACTACGTGTTTGACCACAACTGCGGTAGATACATACCTGTATTTGCTTTCTTCGGCACCGCGGGGTTCCTTGTCTCCAAATCAGCTGGGATTAGTGGCATTTAATGACGATCAGGGGGAAAATACGCCTTGGGCGGGCGCATCGGCATGTACTGTTGGAACACAGGCTATCAAAAAAAGTCTTATACAAATTAACAATCTGTCCGCGGGTACATATTGGGTTGTTGCATTACTTAGAGGGGCAACAGATGGAGCTGTTGGTATTCAATGGACATTTACCTATGCATCGCCTACACCGTCCGCAAGTATAAGTATTTCTCCAAGTCGAACGGTATCAGGTACTTTGTCGGCATCCTACACTGCAACTTTGACCGGTTCTTCAACAAGAACGTCGTCACATTCGCAATCCGTTACGCCCACTCTATCTCCTACGTCTTCAGGAACGCAATCGGTAACTCCCACAATATCTCCTACAGGGTCAGTTTCTTCTACACCCACTGGAACTCCCACTCTATCTTCTACTTCGTCAGTTTCTTCTACACCTACTGGAACACCTACAATATCTCCTACAGGTTCGGTCTCTTCAGTGCCGACTAAAACACCTACAATATCTCCTACAGGGTCCGTCTCCTCTTTGGCGACCAGAACACCTACAATATCTACTACAGGTTCGGTCTCTTCTTTGGCGACCAGGACACCCACAGGTTCGGTTTCTTCTGTGCCAACTAAAACACCCACAAATTCAGCCCCTGCATTCGTAGGGTTTATGAATTCTGATACTCCTATTTCTAAATCATCCGTTCTTATTCCATCGGTAATGGGTGCTATACTTGGAGTGATTATACTGGTTATTATTATGTTATGTAATTGTCGCCGTGGTTTTTGCGGGTGTTGCTGTTGTGTATGTTGCGGTATATGGAGAAAAAGAAAACGCGTTTGCAAGAAATGCAAAGAAACAAAGGAAAAAGATGATACACATGATGTATGTAGGAAATGCATATATGAAAATTTGTAGGAGTTTACATATATTTATGCATACTATATAATAGGGGATGTCTAAAACAAGACGGAGAAGAATAAAAAAGAATAAAACGAAACGAATGGGTGGGAAGGCGGGATTTTTGCACCGTGTACTTCCTATAAACGACACTGCAAATATATTAGGAGCAGGTTCATTTGGTCTGGTTGCATCAAATCCGCATTTAACGCTTAAACTTTTTTATGATCTTAATGATTGTAAGGCGATTCGAAAAGAAGCACGTCTTCAAGAAACTGCAAGAAAATTGTTAGAAGGCATTGTATGTGTTCCTCGCATCCATGAAATACTTACATATACAACAACCTTTCGAGACAAACGGTATCTATGTGGACTCGTAATGGACCGTGTACCCCTTGTAAATACTTTTTCATCGGCACTCCACATGCTTCTCGGATATAAGCATGACGACATTGATATAGAATGGTCCAGAGATAATGTAAATCCTCCATCAGAAGAAAATCCAACGCGTGGATTTCATGCAAGTCCCGAAATGATGGAGGCCGTATGGGAGGATGAAGGTAGAACTGATATATCCATTGATTCAGTTGCATATACCATGGGAAAGGCAATGCGTGCATTGATTCGTGGAGGAATCTTACCCTATGATTTAGAATGGATTTACGGTGGCGATGGCAAGGTTTATTTAATTGATTTCGGCATGTGTGAGTTTGGTAATAAGGATCCGTTGGAGTATTTGGAGCACGAAGGAAGTTGGGGTTTAGGTAGTGATTATTACATTCCCCACAAAGGTGATAAAGGGTATAAGGCATTTATGTTGGGTTACTTAACATAAATGAACACCCGTTGATTTTACTTTCTTTTCTATAAAATAGAAATGGATGCTGCAAAAAATCTTGCAACCTATGTTGCAAATATAGGTTGGGATGTTGCAAAACGTCCTTCTATACAACGCCTGTTAAAACAACAAGCGCCAATTGCATCTGAAATTATTGTTTATCGTGGTATGAAACATACACGGCGACATAACGAGTTTCGTTCAAATTGGTTTTCCACGAGTACAAATAAATCTGTTGCAAATTTTTTTGCACGGAGTGGTGGAAGTGTAGTAAAAATACATCTTATGCCCGGAATACGTATATTGGATGTAAATAATTATTTATTGGAACATGATTTGTATGATGAGTTGGCTTCGACAGAGGTGGAATTGCTCGTGGACAATGAGGGAGATTTTTACATGGACCGTGAAAAACATGCGAAAGGATTTCAGAAAGTGGGAGAGAATTTGTATGAAACTTATTTTTATCCACGTTTATCAGGAGGGACTATGAACAAAAACAAAACGTGTCGAAAAAAACCGTATCCTTGGTCCAAGAATGCATTAGCCAGGTCACCATTCAAAACACGAAAAGCGGTGCATACACGTGGTTTCACTGCCCGCTCCTCTTTAAAAAGTATGGGTAGA
>JACCDH010783391.1_pt1 | contig 22910 bp, 30 predicted proteins | sample 7442481 | NCBI WGS metagenome assembly JACCDH01 (sample SAMN15323433, study PRJNA562643) | freshwater metagenome | isolation source: river surface water | place: USA:Blue River Watershed | collected 2017-08-15
GAATCCAATGCGCTAGAAAAATGATCTTCCGTCCAAAAAGGATCTTGCCAATGAGCGATTGCATTGCCGTAGGGTATGATAAAAGAGTGGATACTGTTTTTTAATTGGTAAGTGCCATTGAGTAACCAAGATCTATTGAATAGCCCGGCTAAACTGAAATGCCAAATCCCATATTTTTCATGAATAACAAATGCCCAAGGTATAACGCAAATAGCGATGCCTAATAGAAAGGGAATAATAGTTTTGTAATTTTTGAAATTAAATTTATGCGTATAGATAAATAAGCAAAGGAAATGTAGACCTCCAAAATAAAATGCATAGGATTTGCTTAAGGTGCTTATGCCAATGATCAGTCCGGCTATAAATGCAGCGGTATTGGAGGATAAAAATTCTTCTTTAGCTGTTAGCTGTAGATAGATCAACAGGCAGTAACTCAAAAGCAGATCGCCAAAGAGTTGAGCATGAGCAGCATAAAATAAAAAAATAGCAAAACTGCTGTTTATGATTAGTTGCGTATAATGTGGCAATGTCCATTGTTGTGCGATTTTACTTATTCGTCTAATAAACAATAAACCAAGAATAAAATTAAAGCCATGTGTTGCTTGCAAGGTATTTAGCTTGGTCACGTATTGAATGCCGGCTACAAGCCAGCATTGTAAAGGGCTCCATAAGCCGTTGACTGCACTCCAAAATTGTCCATGAGCATAATCATCGGCAATTTGCAAACAAGCCGCTGTGTCTGGATCTATATTATAATGGTATAAAGAATGAAAACAAATCCATAATAAAACATATAGAAAAAAGGGCAGTATAAAACTAAATACTTGTTTATTACGCATAGTACAATGCTTGATGAAGTTCTTCAAAATAAGTAGCAGCATCTTGCATGCGACTACCGTACCAACTAAAATAGGTGCCATCTACTAAGATGATCTTGGCATTGGGCAACTCCGATGCTAATTCGGCTATATGTTTGTCTTTGAAAGGGTAAGGTTCTGAAGAAAGAAAAATCACATCTGGTTGTGCAGCTTTTACTTCTTCCATGCTTACGATTGGATAGCGCTCTTTATGTTCAAAAACATTGACCCATTCATTTTCTACTAGCATCTCGTGAATAAAAGTATGAGAGGCTGCCACCATCCAAGGATCTTTCCAAATGAAGTAGGCTATATTTAAATTGCTCGATAAGCACTTTAACTTTGAAAAAGTTTGTTGAATTTTTGAAATGATTAATAGCGCTCGCTCTGGTTTTTGAACAATAGCGCCAATTTGTTCAATCATCAATTCGTTATCAATTTTTGTATTTACATCGCTTATCCAAACGGGATATTTCGTTTCTAAAGCAGCAATCATCTCTTTGGTATTCTCTTCTTTATTAGCAATAATTAAATCAGGTGCTAATTGATCGATGAGCGTATAATCTACTTTTTTAGTACCCCCTACAATAGTTTTTTGTTTGCGCCAAGCAATGGGATGCTCACAAAATTTGGTAATGCCCACTACTTCTTCGTCTAAGCCTAAATCAAATAATAATTCGGTTTGAGAAGGCACTAAAGAAATGATTCGTTTTGGCATATTAGGTATAGCTACCCATCTACCCATCATATCTTTATACGTGCTTGTTTGCATTTTATTTTAATTGCTTGTAAATAAATAATAATAAAAATACTAAAATGCAATCAATAGGGAAAAACGTAATGCTTCGGTAATCATTAAAACTAGCAACTTGATTAGGCTTGATCCACAAGATGAGGTTTAGGCAAGTATATACGATATATGCTATGGCTGCTTTCTTTTTAAAATAGCTTACCCAGATCCAGATAGCACTATATAGGGCATAGTTTAATGGGAATAACCAAATAAAAGAGTTTAATGGGAAGCCAAGTGCACTATACAAGCTATAACAAAATAATAGGAGATGAAATATTGCAATGGCTTTAAATAAAAAAGGTAGCGTTTGAATATTTGGAAGTTTTAAGGACATTTTAGCTATGGTTTTTTTAGACCGAGTTGATCGGCTTGTTGGAGCATGTATTCAAAAGCAGCATCGTAATTATTTTCAATAAGACCATCTAAAATAGCTTCTCTAACAGCTGTTTTAATGAGGCCTACTTCTTTAGATGGACCTAATTGGAAAGTTTGCATTATAATTTCGCCATCAATTGGCGGTTGCCAATTTCTGATCTTATCTTTTTCTTCTACAATTTTCAATCGCTCTAAAACCAAATCAAAATTGGCTAAGAAGCGTTTTACTTTAGCTTGATTTTTAGAGGTAATATCACTTTTGCATAAGATCATTAAATCTTCTAAATCATCACCTGCATCAAATAATAAACGACGCATTGCCGCGTCAGTTATTTCATCTTTACTCAAACTAATAGGCCTCAAATGCAGTAAAACTAATTTTTCAACATACTTCATGTGCTCATTTAATGGCAATTTCAGTTGTTTGAAAATTTTAGCAACCATTCGCATACCTACCACTTCATGGCCATGAAAGGTCCATCCGTGGCCTTCTTCAAATCGTTTAGTAGCAGGTTTGCCTATGTCGTGTAAGATAGCAGCCCATCGAAGCCATAAATTAGTGCTTTGTTTGGCTGTATTGTCTAATACTTCGAGTGTGTGATAGAAATTGTCTTTATGCCCAAGTCCATCTACATATTCAGCCCCAGATAGGGCTTGCATAGATGGGAATATAATGCTTAATAATTTACTCTTAAAAAGCAAATCAAAACCAACAGATGGTTTTGGCGAAGCAATAATTTTATTTAATTCATCAGTTATGCGCTCTTGCGATACGATGGATATTCGTTCTTTGTTTCGCTCAATGGCTAAAAACGTTTTCTCTTCAATATAAAAACCTAATTGACTAGCAAAACGAATACAACGCATCATACGCAGTGGATCATCGCTGAAGGTGATATCTGGATTGAGTGGTGTACGTAAAATTTTACTTTCTAAATCTAGGAGTCCATCAAAAGGGTCAATCAAATTGCCAAAATTGCTTTTGTTTAAACCTATAGCTAATGCATTGATGGTAAAATCTCTTCTATTTTGGTCGTCTTCAATAGTGCCGTTTTCTACCATTGGCTTTCGAGAGCTTTCTTGGTAAGATTCCTTTCGAGCACCTACAAATTCTATATCAAAATCATTGACTTTGATCTGTGCTGTTCCAAACGTTTTAAAAAAATGCACATTAGGTTTCGGCTGAAATAGTTGAGCTACTTCTTGGGCCAATAGAATTCCATCGCCTACACAAACGATATCGGCATCTTTAGATGTTCTATGGATGAGTTTGTCGCGTACAAATCCGCCTATTAAGAAACACGGCATTTGCAACTTATCAGCTGCAGCGCCTATTTTCTTAAACAAGTCTAATTCCCAATCTGAACATTGTATATCCATGCTATTGTTTCTTTTTTATGCCGTTAAGCATTCGCTTAATTCGTTAATGTCAATTCCTAATGCGCAAGTAAAATGTGCTTTAGGACATTCTTTTTTTCCGTGCAATCCACAAGGTTTGCAAGCTAAATGCTCTTTAAAGGCTATAATTTTGCTATCTGTACTTAATGGTCCAAAACCAAAATTGGCTTGTGTAGAACAAAAAATGGCTCTAGTAGGTGCGTTCATAGCTGAGCAAAGATGCAATGGCCCTGAATCATTTACGTAATTCATAAAGGCATCTTGTATTAAAGCTGCAGAAGCTAGTAAACTTAAAGTTCCACACAAATTGACACAATTATCTTTTGCATGCTCGGCTATCGTTTCTGCCAAAGCATGATCTCCTTTACCTCCTAATAAATAAATTGTATAGTGCTTAGGTACTGATTTTACAAAATCAATCCATTTGGCTACGGGAAATTGTTTGGTAAACCATACCGAGCTTGGTGCTATGCATATATAGGGTTGATTTTTGTAAGCCGCTACTTTAGCATAATCTTGCTCGCTTGGGTATAGTTTTGGTCGCTGCACATCTAAAGAGGTAATAGCTGCAATGAGCTCATGGTTGCGCTCCGTTTCATGTATCCACTGAGTATCGCCATAAGCACTTATACGATGTTTTATTTTTTTGGTGAAAAGAAATGAAAGTGGATTTTTATCAAAACCAATGGTTTCTTTTGCGCCCGATAAAACCGTAAAAAGTCCGGAGCTGGTATAACGATGTATATTAATTACATGCGTATATTTTTCCTTGCGGATACGCTGTAGTGTTTTGAAAAAATGATGCAGTTTATGCTCTTGTTTATTCCAAATAAGCACTTTGTTGAGAAAAGGGTGATGTTCAAATAATTGTTCATTGCCTTTTCTTACTAAAAAATCTATGGAAGCCGTAGGATGGCTTTTGTGTAATTCCTCTATACAAGCACTTGCCAAAATAGCATCGCCTATAAAAGCAGTTTGTATAACTAGGAATTTGAACATTTTGCAAAAATATCGATTGTTTGCGATTAACTATGGATTAACAAGGAAAATGTATGATAATTTGCTATGAAAATATATATTTGTAGTCTAAATTATAAGTACATGAAAAAAATAATCCTTTCCTTAAGTTGTTTAGTTGCATTAGCTACTCAAGGCATTGCACAAGATAAAAAAGAGGTAGCTGCTAATCCTGGCGCACCGGTAACTACATTAGTGCCTGAAAATATGGCTTTTAAAGTAGATACTCACGATTTTGGTAATATACCAGAAGGTCCAGCTGCAGAATTTGAATTCAGTTTCAAAAACACAGGTAAAGAACCCATTATTATTCAACGTGTTCAGCCATCTTGCGGTTGTACTACACCTACATATACTAAAGATCCAATCTTACCTGGTAAAACAGGTGTTATTAAAGCATCTTATGGTACACAAGGCAGACCAGGTCCGTTTAATAAAAATTTGACCGTTTTATCTAATGCTGGTTCTAAGGTGTTATTTATCAAAGGTGAAGTTGAAAAAGCACCTGAGTCTTCAGTGCCTCAAAATAATTCAATGATTAAAACAAATTAATACTTAAAATAAAACCACTATGAAACAATTAATTTTAACTTTCGGACTTGCAATAGCTTCTGTTGTAACATTCGCTCAAGATGCAAATAAACCTGCAGCAAATCCTAATGCTCCTAAATTCCAATTTAAAGATAAAGGAGATACTTACGACTTCGGAACTATTCCAGAAGGACCCGTAGCTGAACATATTTTTGAATTTAAAAACATTGGTAAAGAACCATTAGTTATTCAAAATGCAACTGGTTCATGTGGTTGCACTACTCCAGAATGGCCAAAAGAACCAATTTTACCTGGTAAATCAGCTAAAATCACGGTTCATTACAATACACAAGGTCGTCCTGGTCCAATTTTTAAATCTGTATTTATTCAATCTAATGCGCAATTACCTGAAGGTAAAGATCGTTATGAGATTTTTATCAGAGGTACGGTAACGCAAGCAGCTCCAGCAGCAGCTCCAGCAAAATAAGGTGCATCAACGCATTTAAAAAGTCAGCAAGCAATTGCTGACTTTTTTATTTTAATTAAAGCAATTTTTAAATTAATTTTGCGCTATGCCAAATATCTCATCTAGAGGGGTAGCAATGCCACCTTCTCCTATCAGAAAATTAGTGCCCTTTGCAGAAGCTGCTAAAAAAAGAGGCGTAAAAGTATATCACTTAAATATTGGTCAGCCCGACATTGAAACGCCTAAAGCAATTTTAGATGCCGTTAGAAATGTAGATATGAAAGTGTTGGAATATAGCCATAGTGCTGGTTTTGAATCATATAGAAAAAAACTGGTAACCTATTATGAAAGAAATAATATCCATGTAAACGAAAATCAAATTATTGTTACTACGGGTGGCTCTGAAGCTATTTCCTTTGGTATCATGAGTTGTTTAGATGCTGGAGATGAAATTATCATACCAGAACCTTTTTATGCTAACTATAATGGATTTGCAATTGCAGCTGGTGTAAAAGTAGTGCCTATCCCTTCGGCAATTGAAAACGGATTTGCATTACCTGCTATCGAAGCATTTGAAAAAGCAGTTACACCAAAAACAAAAGCGATCATGATTTGTAATCCTAATAATCCAACGGGTTACTTATACAGCTTGGAAGAATTGAATGTGCTCAAAGATATTTGTTTAAAGCACGATTTGTTTTTGTTTAGTGACGAAGCTTATCGTGAATTTTGCTATGATGGTAGAAAACACATTTCGGCATTAAGCTTAACAGGAATGGATCAGCATGTAATTATGATGGATACCATTTCTAAACGTTATAGTGCTTGCGGTGGTAGAATTGGTGCGTTTATAACTAAAAATGAACAAGTATTAAGCGCTGCTATGAAATTAGCGCAAGCGCGATTGAGCCCTCCAACCTTTGCTCAAATTCTTGGAGAAGCAGCTGTAGATTTACCTGCCGATTATTTTGATGCGGTTCATGCTGCTTATAACGAACGTAGAGATTTATTAGTGAAGCGCCTAAATGCTATGGAAGGCGTGTTTTGTCCTAATCCGGGCGGAGCTTTTTATGCTATGGCTAAATTACCAGTTGCCGATACTGAAGTATTTTGTCAATGGTTGCTAGAGCATTTTTCATATCAAAATGCTACCCTAATGATGGCTCCTGCTGCAGGTTTTTATGCCACACCTGGACAAGGGAAAGATGAAGTACGCTTGGCGTATGTATTAAATCTAGAAGCTATAAACGCAGCAATGGATTGCTTAGAAGAAGGATTGAAAGCTTATAAGGCATTATAATTGCAAGGGCGTAAATGTAAATGTAGCGCCATCAAATAAACCTTTATCACTTAATTTGAGATTAGGTATTACTAATAAAGCCATAAACGACAAGGTCATAAATGGAGCTTTTAAGGTAGTACCTAATTTTTTTGCTGCTGCATCTATATCCGTATAAGCTTGCGCTAAGGTATCCCCGTCTTCTGTACTCATTAAACCCGCAATGGGTAAGGCTAAGCAACTTTGTTGATCTTTGCTAACCACAGCTATACCCCCTTGTTGTTCAATAATAAGATTGACCGCTTTACAAATGCTATCATCATCTACCCCAACAGCAATGATGTTATGGCAATCATGGCCAACCGTACTGGCAATAGCGCCTTCTTTTAAATTGAAATTCTTTATGAAGGCAATAGCCGGTTGGGTATGTGTGGTATATCGGTTGACGACTACCATTTTTAAAACATCAATTGTAAGGTCACTTTCGATAAAGCCATTTTGGATATTGGCATCATGAAGGCAGGAAGTAGTTATAAGCTGTCCTTCTATGGCTTCTATGACACGTATTCGTTTTGTTGTTGGCTGCGCTGCAATAGCAAAATCACTAACTGCATATGCTTGCGCTTTAAAGTTGTTTATAATACCTTGGGTAGGAACGTTTATCAATGATTGTCCATCTGTAGCAACTAGTTTTCCTTTCAGGTAAGTCGCTTTTATCGTATTAAAGGAAAGCCCATTCGTAATGATAAAGTCGGCAGCATCTCCAATACGCAACATACCCATGGGTAATTTGTAATGCATAATTGGATTGAGGCAAGCTGCAGTTAATACATCAAAAAGATTATACCCTAAATCGATAGCACGTTGCACTAATGCATTGATATGTCCTTTTATTAATTCATCTGGATGTTTATCATCGCTGCAAAACATACAATTCTTGGATAAGCCCTCTAGTAAAGGGTGTAAAGCGTCAAAATTCTTTGCTGCACTACCTTCTCTGAGGAGAATTTGCATGCCCAAATGTACTTTATCTAAGGCTTCTTCTAAAGTGGTGCATTCGTGATCGGTACTAATACCAGCATCAATATAACTTGCTGCCATTTCGCCTCTTAGTCCAGGAGCATGACCATCTATAGGTTTATTAAATAATTGAGCTGCTTTAATTTTTTTTAAAACCTCTTCGTCCTTATGCAATACACCGGGGTAATTCATCATTTCGGTAAGGTACCAAATGTCAGGCCTTTGTATTAATTGCGAAATAGCATCAGCATCTATGCAAGCGCCTGCTGTTTCAAAAGCAGTTGCAGGCACACAAGAGGGTGCTCCAAAAAAGATATTAAAGGGACTTTGTTTGCTGTTTTCAATCATGTAGTCAACACCGGCAACGCCGCATACATTGGCTATTTCATGCGGATCGGAAACGGTTGCTACGGTACCATGTTTTACGGCTATAGCGCCAAAATTCGCAGGCGTAAGCATGGAGCTTTCTATGTGAATATGCGCATCTATAAAACCCGGGAGGATATAATTATTGGGTGCATGTTCTAGTTCTGTGATAGCATGAATGCGATCATGAAGCACGGTAATTTTTGCCGCTTTTATAGTGCGGGAGAATAAATCTATAAATTGTCCGCTTACTTCAAAGGGCTGGTTCATGAACGTGATGGGGGCTTATCGTTGAACAAATAAACAATATACTTCCTTTGGACCATGCACGCCGACCACTAAGGTTTTTTCAATATCAGCAGTTCTACTTGGCCCTGTGTTTAAATTAATCATGGAAGGTAATCCGTCTGGATTATGTTCTTTTACATAATCTATAGCATGTTGGATATCTAAAACTATTTGATCGGAATAAAGTACTACAATATGTGCTGGATAAAAAACGGGAGCAGTTCTTCCCATCATTTGTTTACTTGAGAATAGGAATGAGCCTGTTCTTGCAACTGCACAATCGCAAAGCGTTATGCATGCGTCTGCCGTGCTATTCTCTAGCGTCATGGTTGTAATAGCTTGCGGACTTAACTGATTAACATGATTTAAGGTAGTAGCGTCTGAAGAAAGTACTTGCTTCCAGTTTTGCTGATCGATAAGCTGGATAATATTTGCATGCATTTCTGCTTCGTTGGCACAATAAATAAATTTTCCACCTAATTGAATAAATTCTGTAGCAAATAATTCATCTACACTTGCATTAGTATATGCAAGAGCGTCTTGCAGATTTGTTTTATCAGCTTCTGGAAAAGGCATTGGTGCTCTATAGGCGTGTAATCCTTTTCTAATATTTCTTAAAATATTTTCTCGGCCTCTGGAGGTAGTATATGTTTCCATAAAAAAATAAAAGCGATGCCTATTAAGCATCGCTTATTTAGTTTATTAAGCTTCTGATGTAGTTGAGATTGTTTCTTCTGCTGCTAAAGAAGGTGAAACGCTTGCTTGAGCAGTTGCTGTTTCTTCTTTAGGTGCTTCGATTTCTTCTTGGAATGGTCTTTTACCAATCAATACTTCTAAGTCGTCTTTAAATAATACTTCTTTTTTCAATAACTCTTCTGCGATAATTTTAACCGCATCAAATTTATCTTGCAATAATTGTTTTACTCTTTTGTAAGAAGTATCTACTAGAATTCTTACTTCATCATCTATCATTTTCCCGGTTTCTTCCGAATAAGGTTTAGAGAATGAATTCTCATTATTAGGATCGTAGAAAGATATATTTCCAATCTTATCATTCATGCCATAAACCGAAACCATAGCATAAGCCATTTTGGTTACCGATTGCAAATCGCTTAATGCGCCGGTACTAATTTTATTAAACATTAATTCTTCTACCGCTCTACCACCCAAAGCCATACACATTCTATCTAAGATTTCTTCTTTGATCGTAAGGTATTTTTCTTTTGGTAAATACTGCGCATATCCTAAGGCAGCATCGCCACGAGGCACTATGGTTACTTTTACTAATGGGTAAGCATGTTCTAAAAACCAACCTGCTACTGCATGGCCAGCTTCGTGATAAGCAATAACATTTTTCTCATCTGGAGAAATGATTTTATTTTTCTTTTCTAATCCACCAATCACTCTATCTACTGCATCATTAAAGTCATCTAAGTCTACATGATCTTTTCCTTTTCTTGCAGCAATTAAAGCAGCTTCATTGCAAATGTTAGCGATATCAGCTCCTGCAAAACCTGGAGTTTGTGAGGCTAATTTTTTAATGTCAAGATTTTCATTTGTTTTCAAACCTTTTAAATGCACTTTGAAAATAGCTTCACGACCAGCTAAATCAGGTACGTCAATAGAAATTTGTCTATCAAAACGACCTGGGCGTAATAATGCAGCGTCTAATACATCTGGTCTGTTGGTAGCGGCTAAAACGATAATGCCACTATCTCCACTAAATCCATCCATTTCAACCAATAATTGATTCAAGGTGTTTTCACGTTCATCATTGCTCATCATCACATTTTTCCCGCGTGCTCTTCCTATCGCATCAATTTCATCGATAAATACAATGCAAGGAGATTTTTCTCTTGCTTGTTTAAATAAATCACGAACTCTACTTGCACCAACACCTACAAACATTTCTACGAAATCAGAACCAGACATAGAGAAGAAAGGCACTTGTGCTTCGCCTGCAACGGCTTTTGCTAATAGAGTTTTACCTGTACCTGGAGGTCCAACTAATAAAGCACCTTTCGGAATTTTACCACCTAAAGCGGTATATTTTTTAGGATTTTTAAGGAAATCAACAATTTCCATTACCTCTACTTTTGCTTCATCTAAACCCGCTACGTCGTTGAAGGTAATGGATACTTTAGTGCCTTTTTCAAATAATTGTGCTTTAGATTTCCCAATGTTGAAAATACCACCAGCACCGCCGCCTTGAGCGCCGCCGCCCATTTTACGCATAAATAATACGAAAAGGCCAATCATCAATAATGCAGGGATGATGAATTCGCCAATACTTCTTAAAAGATTGCCACGTTCTGCAAATATTGGAGTGATTTTTTCTTGCTCACTTTTATTAGCTTGGGCTGCATCTAGCATTTTTTCAAATTGCTCCACCGATCCAATCTCGAAATTAATGATAGCTGGTTTGTAGCCTTTCTTAACGTGTACTTCTACTTCAGATTTATTGTACACATAAATTTTATCAACTTTATTGCTATCTAAAAACTGCGTTTTAAAAATTTGGAAGGTATATTCTACCGAATTGCCTCCTACACCACCATTCCAGATGTTAAGTCCGATGATAACAGCAATAATAATGCCGTACATCCAGAAAATATTGAATTTAGGCCCTTTTGAAGGTTTAAAATTAGGCAGTTTATTTTTTTGTTGATTTTCCATTTTGAAATTTCGTTTTCTTTTTAGTTATGTTCTTTTCTATCTGCATCCATCCAAAGGCCTTCTATATCATAGAATTTGCGTTGGCTTTCTTCAAAAACATGTATTACAATATTGATATAATCACTTAATGACCATTCATTACTTTCTGATCTATGGTAAGCTTTTTCATCACACTCTTCTGCGGTACGCTTTTCTATATTATCTAAGATGGCTCTCATTTGTGTGTGTGATTGTACATCACAAATGATAAAGAAATCAGCAACAGCTTCATCGATTTTTTTTAGGTCTAATGAAACGATATTATTCCCTTTTTTTTCTTCAATAGCGCTAATAATCGTTTTAAATAATTTGCTCGATCGGCTTAATCGATTCGATTTTGTTGGCTTGGTAGATTCAATCATTTAATTAGTTAAATTTGTTTTTTATATTTCGGTAATCTATACTTTATATATCTTTCAAAATTAGCAAATCTTTTGTCAATAAACGTTAAAGACCTGTTTAATAATCTACACATACAGCTAGATGAAGTAGATAGTACCAATAATTATGCCATGCGCTTAATTGATGACGATAAGGCGCAAAATGGACAAATTGTTAGTGCTCGACTCCAGTTAAAGGGAAGAGGGCAGCGTTCTAAAGAATGGATAGCTGCAAAAGACAAGAGTATAGCTATGTCTATCTTAGTAGAACCAAATTTGCCTTTATCAAAAATGATAGCTTTCAATAAAGCAGTTGCAGTGGCTATCCTACAAGCTATCCATAGCTTTTACCCTACGCTTTCATGTACTATCAAATGGCCCAATGATATTATTTATGGTGACAAAAAGGCAGGGGGAGTATTGATTGAAAATGTTATCCGCGGCCAACAATGGGCCTATTCGGTTATTGGCATAGGGATTAATATCTTTCAGGAAGGACCTTTTGCCGATTTACCCCATGCGGGTTCTTTATTGCATGAAGGGAGCAAACCTAATGATATTCATGAGTTAATGATCGAACTTTATGCGGCGATATTAAAACAAATTACTACTTTTAACGAAGAAGAAATTACTCATTTTTATCACACCTTTTTATACAAAAAAGCGCAACTGCAGCAATTCAAAAGTGAAGAGTTGATTTGGGAAGCACGTATAGTTGGCGTAGATGAAAATGGAAATTTAATCTTAACCAAAACAGATGGCTCAATGCTTCATTTAAAACATGGAGAAGCAGAGTGGTTTTGGGATACACCATAATCTTGAACTATGTTTACAACAAAAAATCTAACCCTCATTGCAGTCCTATTTCATATCATAGGATTTGTAGGAATTTTATTTTACAAGCCAGCTATAATGCAGCTTACCACACCATGGCATTTGCTTTTGATGATGTTGTTTTTTGTTGTGGCAGTGGCTGCCCAACATAAACATATCTGGAAATGGATACTACTTGTTTTTCCAGTTGGTTTTGCGGTAGAATGGCTGGGTGTACATAAGTCTATTTTATTTGGTCATTATGCATATACAACGGTATTGGGTTTTTCGTGGCAGCAGATCCCTTTGTTAATCGCATTTAATTGGGTTTTTGTCATTTATGCCAGTGCTTCTTTAGCACAGGCTTTTACAGCAAATAAAATTTTGGCACCCTTATCGACTGCAACCATTGCAACGTTCTTTGATTGGGTAATGGAACCGGCAGCTATTAAGTTGCACTACTGGCAGTGGTTTCAAGTAGGAGTACCTTTGAGCAATTATGTAAGTTGGTGGTTGATTAGTTTATTGTTGGCTATTTTATGGCAATTTTTAAAGTATCAATTCAACCAATTTGCCGTGAATCTGTTATTGATTCAGTTGTTATTTTTTGCAATTATTCAATCGCATATATGAGTATCTTGTTTATACTAGTTGTATTACTTTCTTTTCTGGGCATGGAAGCTGCTGCTTGGCTTGCGCACAAATATATTATGCATGGGTTTTTATGGCATATTCACGAAGATCATCATAGAGGTGGTTATACACCTTTCCAAAAAAATGATGCCTTCTTTTTAATTTTTGCAATCCCAAGTTGGTTGTGTATTATGTTGGGGTCTATGAATGGTGCTCCATTAGTTGTGGCCATTGGTTTTGGTATTTTATTATACGGCTTTACTTATTTTATCGTTCATGATGTTATTATTCATCAACGTTTTAAGTGGTTTACAAGATCTAATAATAAATTTATTCGCACCTGGAGATGGGCGCATAAAATGCATCATAAGCATTTGGGAAAAGAACATGGCGAATCGTTTGGCATGTTGTTAGTTGCAAAAAAATATTGGAAGCTTTAATCCTAAAGGGCATGGGAAAATATACCTATTTACTTATTGACGCGTTGACTATACTTTTCCCATTCATCTTAAGTTTTGATAAAAAAGTACATTTCTATACCTATTGGAAAGCCCTATTTTTAGGCATTGTAGTGGTAGGCGGTGTTTATGTTTGTTGGGATATTATTTTTACTCATTTAGGCGTTTGGAGTTTTAATCCGCTTTATACGCTTTCTTATCGCTTTGGCGAATTACCTATAGAAGAATGGTTATTTTTTCTTGTTGTACCCTATGCTTGTGCCTTTATATACAAAAGTCTAGCAGCTTATTTCGATATTAAACAGGCTAGTCAATTGTTGTGGTCCTTGTTCTTAGTAATTGGTATCGTATTGTTGTTGATAGGTATTATATTTCATGATCGATATTACACCTGTGCTACGATGCTTTTAGCTGGGTCGGTCAATTGTTTGTTGTATGTCTTTAGGAATCAACTAACACAATTTAATTTGCGTACTTTTCTTTATTCCTTTCTTATAGCGCTTATTCCTTTTTTGATTGTTAATGGCTTATTGACGTCGATACCTGTGGTGCTTTATAACGACGTTGAAAATTTGGGAATTAGAATTTATACAATACCCGTAGAAGATGTTTTTTATGGTTATGCTTTATTGCTTGGTACCATTCTGATTATGCAACAAGCGCATAAAACTAAAACTTAAGTTCCGACCAATTCTCTAATAATTGCATACCTAGCTTGGTGCCAATGCTTTCAGGGTGAAATTGTATGCCAATTACTGGAAATGTTTCATGAGCAATAGCCATGATGGCATTGTCAAACTTACTAACAGCAATACTTTTTAGTGGGCTATCCGAGTTGATTTTTAGTTCTAAAGAATGATAACGCATTACCTCAAACCTGGTATCAATACCTTTAAATAGGGGATGCTGTGTATGGTCAACACAACTTACTTTGCCATGTTGTGGATATGAGGAGCGCACAAGTTCTGCTCCAAAATAAATACCTAATGCTTGATGTCCTAAGCAAATGCCAAGTATTGGAGTGCTTGCATGAAAATGCTCAATAATATCCAAACATATACCTGCTTCGTGGGGTGTTTTGGGACCTGGCGACAGAATGATTCTAGATGGGTTTAATTGCTTTAACTCTTCAATGGTAATAGCATCATTTCTGAATATCAAACATTCTTGTATTTGCTGCAGATAGTGATGTAAGATATTGGAGAAAGAATCGTAATTGTCAATTAATACCCACATGTTATTTAGAAGGTATAGCGGTGATGAGCGATTGCAAATCTGTAAACACAGGTTTAATCCATGGAATAATTTTTCCCATATGCTCCATAATCCAAGGTGCTATAGGTGCTATTAATGCATAACTTTTGGAAGTGCTAAAATGCGATGCATCAATGATGTGTAAATTATTAATGAACCAATAGAAGCTAGAAAGAATGAGTAATGCAATAAAGCCGTATAATAAGGCTCCAATGAGGTGATTAGCCCAACCTAATAATAAGAGAGCGCTTATTTTTTCAATGAATTTACCAATTAAATGAATTGCCAGAACAAAGAAAATAAATACTAAGATAAAACTAGCAAAGGGAGCCCATTTGCTAGATGTTATGTGTTTATCAATTAAAAAAGTTGAAAAATAATGAGTGAACTTTAAGGATAGTATAATACCAATCAAAAATGCTAGAATAGAAAACGCACCCATGATAATGCCTTTTTTGAAGCCCTTATATAAGCCAAAAAGTAAAAATGCAAGTGCGATAATATCTAAAGCCATAGTTTACTTTTGAAGTAATTCTTTTACCAATGTAGCAATTAATTTGCCATCTGCTTTTCCTGCTAATTCTTTACTAGCTATGCCCATTACTTTGCCTAAGTCTGCCATAGAGCTAGCGCCCACTGTGTTGATTATTTGTTGAAGCGCTTGTTTAATTTCTTCTTCACTCATTTGTGCCGGTAAGAATTGTTCTATAATAGCTAATTCTTCACGTTCTTTGCTTGCTAAATCTTCTCTTTGTTGTTGCTCAAAAATTTGAAGTGAATCTTTACGCTGCTTAGCCATTTTTTGCAACATTTTTATTTCTGTTGCTTCATCTATTTCACCAGAGGCACCCTCAGCTGTTTTTTCAATGATAATAGCTGCTTTGATAGCACGTAAGGTACGAAGGGCAACTTCATCTTTTGCTTTCATAGCCGTTTTTAACGACTCCATGATTTTAGCTTCTAAGTTCATACACTATTTGTTATTGGTTTTGTTCTTTATCTAAAGCATCCATTGCTTTTTTCTGAAAACTGCTAGCAAATGTTTTTAGTTCTTTAGCTAGTTCTTTATTTTTAGTAGCTCTTTCAAATGTTTCTGCCAAGCCGTAAAATGTTTGAAAGTAAAAATCAATCATTTCATCTACCATCATTTTTTTAGTCCAAAGGTCAATTCTCAACGCACTTTTTTCTTTGCCATCCCATAAGCCGAGTAATAATGCTTTTGCTTCTTGCAATTCATTTACTCCTCCATCCGGAGCTTCCCATTCAATAATGTCTGGCATTTTATCCTCGTCAAGTGTAATGTCTATCTTAATAGTAGATTTTGTCATGTTTTTGTGTTTAGTATGCAAAAATAGGATTCTTTATCAATATTTATTTACTCCATTTACTTAATTGCTGGAGGCTAGCGCGCATGTCTTTTGGGAGTGGAGCCTCTACGCTTATCGTTTGTCCATCGGCTTTATTAAAACTGAGCTTGTGGGCATGTAAGGCTAATCGATTTAAGATTGGTTTCTCTTCCTCTTCTAATTTAGCCAAATTAAATTTCTTTTTCAATTGAGAAACATAGAGTGAGCCGCCATCTCCATATAAAGGATCGCCTACTAAGCTATGGCCCAAAGATTGAACATGCACCCTAATTTGATGGGTGCGCCCTGTATGGATTTGAAAACTTACTAGAGAATGATTTTTAAATTCCTCCACAACTTCATAGTCCGTATGCGAAAATTTACCTTTATGGGCAATAATCATTTTACCATTCTTAGCTGGATGCTCTGCTAAGTTATTTTCTATGCTTCCTTTATTGGGGGTCAATTTACCGTGCACTAAACCAAGGTACCATTTACCAATATTATGTTCTTCAAATAATTTGGATAGGTATTTGTGCGTGGCTTCATCTTTTGCAAAACAAATTACACCACTGGTGTCTTTATCAATTCTATGAACGGTAAATACTTTTGTGCCCAAATAGGCTTCAATTTGTTTTTTTAAAGTGGGTGCATGTTCGTCAAATCTATCAGGGATAACTAATAAACCTGATGGTTTATTAACAATGATCAATTCCGAGTCTTCATAACAAATTTCTAGTCCTTTCATGCTTATTTCTTAAAGTATGTATTTAAATAATATTCTTCTTTTGATCGCATTAGCGCTGCATCTTTTTTTGATTTGTCCTTAAGTCCACATAAATGTAATATACCATGGAAGATTACTCTATGCAACTCATGCTCCATACTTGTGTTAAATTTATGAGCATTTTCTTTTATGCGGTCTACACTTATAAAAATATCACTAATAATTGCTGTTTCCGTATTACTTAAGTCGAAAGTAATAATATCCGTATAGGTATCGTGTTGTAAATACTCTTTGTTGATATTTAAAAGATAATCATCAGAACAAAAAATATAACTAATTGTATCTATGCGATGATTTTTTCTAAAATCTTGCACTATACTAGCCAAAAAATGCTTGAGCTGTATTTTATTTTTTAATACCACGCTTTGGTCAGCTTGGTGGAAATGGATAGCCATTTTTAAAATTTATACAAAGTTTATAAATAATTTAGGTCGGCAACTACTCAACATGTATTTTTGCATGTATGAAAGAAACAAGCCTTGAAGAAATTCGTTTAACGGAATTGCCCTTGGGTTCGAAAGCAAAGATAACAAAACATGATGAAAGCGAATTTCATTTAACCTTGTTAGAAATGGGTTGTGTGCCAGGCGAGCCTGTTTGGCTTGAAATGGTTGCGCCCCTTGGAGATCCTATTGCGATTCAAATAGCTGGCTATCATTTGAGTATTAGAAAAAAGGACGCTGAAAAGATTTGGGTGTCCGTTATTTAAATTATTAATTATGCATATTGGTTTATACTTTGGTAGTTTTAATCCTATTCACACAGGGCATCTGATTATAGCAAATCATATTTTAGAGCATACGGAGGTGGATAAAATATGGTTTGTGGTATCTCCGCAAAATCCATTAAAGCCTGCCCACACCTTACTTAATGAATTTGACAGATTACATCTAGTACAATTAGCTATTGAAGGCAACAACAATATGCGTGCTAGTAATATCGAATTTTCTTTACCCAAGCCATCATATACCATAGACACCATGGCTTATTTGCAAGATAAATTCCCTTTAGAAAAATTCTCCATTATCATGGGTAGCGATAGTTTTCAGAATATAGAACGTTGGAAGAATGCAGAGATTTTAATTGCTAATTATGAAATCATCATATATAAAAGACCGGGTTATGAGATTGAGAATAAAGTAGGGGCTAAGATTAATGTAGTAAATGCACCTCTTATAGAAATATCCTCTTCCCTTATCAGGTCATTAGTTAAGGAAAATAAATCAATACGTTATTTAATGCCTGATACGGTAATGAATTACATTTTAGAAAATCGATATTACAAATAAAATCCAATCCTGTATGATCAATAGAAATAAATCGCTGTTTGGCATTTTACTTGGCGCACTTGTAGGATATTGGCTTGCAAGTGACAAGCAATCGCGCTCTAAAGATTGGTTGGCCGTTCAAAATGCATGGTCGAAATGGCTTGCTAAATTTCGAAATAATTTTTAAGAGCTTGTTTTAAAGTCCTGAACAATAGCTTCAGGAATAAACTGATGCACATTTCCATTATTTCTAATAACATCTCTTACTAAAGTAGATGAAATGGTAGAATAAAGTGGTGTGCAAGTTAAAAATACGGTTTCCACTTCAGGAGCCAACATGCGATTCATATCTGCAATCGCTTTTTCATATTCAAAATCATTGATATAGCGTATGCCTCTCAATATAAATTGAGCATTGTTGTTTTTGCAACAATCAATGGTCAATCCTTCATAGGCAATTACTTTTATTTTAGGTTCGTTTTTATATATGCGCTCAATCCATTCAATACGTTGTTCTATAGAGAACATGGGCTGCTTTGAGGAATTAATTCCGATGCCAATTATCAAGGAATCGAAAAGGCCTAAAGCTCTATCAATAATATCTGTATGTCCTTTTGTGATGGGATCGAAAGTGCCAGGGAAAAGACAAATGCGTTGAGCCATAGTTAGTGTTTAAAAAATGAAAAGAAAGTTGTTCCGTATTTCTTTTGTTTCGTAAAGTTAGGATGATTTTCGAAATTTACATTAAGCGTATGTTCTAAAATTAAAAGCCCTTCTTTGTCAAGTAAATTTGAAATCAATATCATATCAGGCAATTGCTTCATCTCTGGAATGGCGTATGGAGGATCTACAAAAATCAAATCATAGCTTACACTTCCGCTGGATATCCATTGTAAGGCATTGGCGGGTAATATTTGTAATTGTTCTTCTATTTTAAACTCTTGAGCTGTTTTTTTTATAAATGCTACAAGTAAAGGGTCTTTTTCGATAAGTGTGGCATGCTGCGCTCCTCTTGAAATTAATTCGAAACTAATACTGCCAGTTCCTGCAAATAATTCTAAGCACCTACAGTCTTCAAAGTCAAGCATGGATTGTAATGTATTAAAAAGACCTTCTTTTGCTAAATCCGTAGTAGGTCTCGCTTGCATGTTTTTGGGAGGGTGTATTCTTCTGCCTCCTAATTGACCACTAATTATTCGCATGCTGCCAAATGTTGATAAAATTCATGTTGGGTTAAATAGAGCATTTGCTCTCCAAAATAAGAAGCAATCAATTCTTCAGCATGAATATTGGTATCATTGGTTGAAACTTCAATTTTATAGTCATTGGCATTTGCTAAATGAATATTGAGCTGCTGAGTAATTTCCTGTAAGCTATGATTATGTAGTATTTGATGGTTGTGAACTTTACCTTGCTCCAAATGAGTAAGCATGCAATAAGCGTGATGCAAGTGTACCCTAACTAAAGTCTCTTGTGTATGTTTAGTGTTCATAAAACTACACGCTAGTGGTTTAAGGTCAGCATTTTCAAAGTGCGTATCAATAGCATGTAATAGATATTTAGGATAATGCATGACGTACATTGCTGCTTCATGATCAATTGGGCATTGATGGATAAGGTGGTTGTTTGCTACAAAATGTATAGAACGATACCATTGCTCTGCTTGAGATGGCTCATGCATTGCGGATGGCACCATCATGGCTTGTTCTGGGGCAATATATATTTTAGTGATAAGCTCTTTATTATCTAAAAGATAAGTATTCAACAATTCATTGAATAATATCTCCTCCATATATTGTGTAGTGGTATCGGTTGTAATCGACGTTATTGAAATAAGCTTCTGGCTATTCGTATAAGTTGCTTTAGTAATACCATTAGGATAGATAACAAGAATAATAGCTGCAGTTGATGCGTCAGTTAATTGATCATTGTTATAAAGGGTATGTGCATTAAAATTAGCCATTGGTTTATTTTTGTTCTGTAAAATTAAGTAGAGATGAAGTACTTTCCTATTAATTCAAATGAAATTATAGAATACCTTATTAATAAAGTATATTTGATATCGAAATTTACCTACTTGTGGAAAATCAATATTCCTTTAAGCAAATAATAAAGATTGCTGCTCCGATCTCGGTAGCAATACTTATACCTCAATTGAGCTTTTTAACCAATACGGCATTTTTAGGTCGTCTAGGGGCAAGTGAATTAGGCGTGAATGCATTGAGCGGTGTATTTTATTTATTATTAAGTATGTTGGGTTATGGACTCACAAGCGGTATTCAAGTACAAATGTCGAGAAGAATTGGAGAAGGAGATCATGCAGGATTAGTCTCATTGCTAAAACATAGTATTGTACTGGTATTATGTTTCTCTTTTGCACTTATGTTGATAGCCAGTTTTCTTGTGCCTTATTTATATAATTTCGTATTGCACAATGCTACAAACAGATACTTAAACCAAGCGTTTTTTAAAATTAGAATTTGGGGTTTGCCTTTCTTAATGTTAACCCACTTATTTAATACGTTTTTTATTTCTATTAATAACACAACAAGTCTCATTTGGGGGTCCCTTTTGAGTACGCTTACCAATATTTTGTTAGATTATATTTTAATATTTGGTCATGCCGGAATGCCCGCATTGGGTATAGAGGGTGCGGCTTATGCATCTGTTTTTGCTGAATTGGTGTATGTAATTATTATGATAGGACAATATGTTTTTTCTTCAGCTACTCGTAGCTATGAGTTAAAGAATACTGCCCCTATCCGATTAGCTACCATGTTGCAATCCTTAAAAGTAGCTGCTCCTTTAATTGTTCAGTTTCTATTTAGTATCGGTGGATGGCAGATCTTTTTCATTTTTGTTGAGCATTTAGGTAAATTAGAACTAGCGAGCTCTCAGATATTGAGAAGTATATTTGGTGTAGTGGGTGTTGCTACTTGGGCTTTTGCTTCTACTACAAATACGCTAGTCAGTAAAGCAATTGGTGCTGATGAATCGCATCTTGTTTTACAAATTATAAAGCGAATAGCCATCATTAGTTTAGGTTTTACTTTGCTCATCTGTAGTATGTTATTACTATTTGCAAATTCCTTTTTAACCTTATACACTCAAGATCTTGCCATAATAAAAATGGCTTTGCCTAGTTTGCAAGTTATTGTGCTTGCCATGGGCATCATGTCACTAGCCACTGTTGTATTTAATGGCGTTGTGGGTACCGGCAATACGATTATCAATTTAGTAATGGAAATTTCTTGCGTGGGTGTATACCTTATTTATTGTTTCATAGTTATAGAACAACAAAAAGCAAGTTTGCAGTGGGCATGGATGTCTGAGTTTGTTTATTGGAGTTCTTTATTAGTACTCAGTATTTGGTATTTACATTCTGGAAAATGGAAAGGTAAAATGGTTTAATTGGCCGCTTCAATAATATCTTCCATTATGATACTGCCATGTGTTTCGTTATAAAAACAACTGCCATTCTTTATAAGTAGCATTTGTGGAGATGCATGTTCTTCTTCAAAAATACTAGCTATTTCATTGGATATAGAACGATATTGTAATAAGTCGAGATAATAGAAGTCTATCGAATCTGGAGCAGTACTTCTCTCTAATCGGCTCAAAGCCATTGTGCTAATACTACAACGTGTACTATGTTTGAATATAGCTGAAATTTTTCCTGTATGATCATTTTTAATGGCATGTAATTGTTCCATGCTTGTTAAGGCTATCCAGTTCATAGTATAAAAGTACTATTTTTTACTAACTCAAGTCGAATAGAATACCATGGCTTATTCAAGTTTTTTATTAAGTTTGTAAAAAAAATAAAATGAACGCATTTATATTTCCTGGACAAGGAGCGCAATTTGTAGGCATGGGCAAGGAGCTTTATGCAAGCAATGATCAAGCAAAAGAGTATTTTGAAAAAGCAAATGAGATTTTAGGTTTTCGCATTACCGATATTATGTTTGATGGTACTGATGAGCAGTTAAAACAAACTAATGTAACACAGCCTGCTGTTTTTTTACATTCTGTTATTCGTTATTTAGCATTAGATAATGCTCAGCCAGCAATGGTTGCAGGTCATTCGCTTGGCGAATTTTCAGCCTTGGTAGCTAATAAAACATTGCAGTTTGAAGATGCTTTGAAATTAGTAGCAATGCGTGCAGCGGCCATGCAGAAAGCGTGTGAAATGCAAGCATCTACTATGGCAGCAATTTTAGGTTTAGAAGACGCAAAAGTAGAAGAAGTATGCGCCGCTATAGAAAATGAAGTAGTGGTTGCAGCAAATTATAATTGCCCTGGACAATTAGTCATTAGTGGTTCGCTACAAGGTATTGAAAAAGCTTGTGAGGCTATGAAAGCTGCGGGTGCAAAAAGAGCTTTAGTATTGCAAGTAGGGGGTGCTTTTCACTCGCCATTAATGCAGCCTGCGCGTGAAGAATTAGCAGCCGCTATAGAAGCTACTCATTTCAGTACACCTATCTGCCCGGTATATCAAAATGTAAATGCCTTGCCTCAAACTGATCCGGCAATCATCAAGAAAAATCTTATTGAGCAATTAACAGCGCCAGTAAGATGGACACAGATCGTTCAGCAAATGGTACAAGATGGAGCAGATAAATTCATTGAAGTTGGTCCGGGTAATGTACTTCAAGGTCTAGTGAAAAAAATACACAGAGATGCCATTACAGAAGGTTATAACTAATAAAAAAAAGAGAAGCAACTGCTTCTCTTTTTTTTATTAGTTGAATGCGATTTATTTATCTTAAATCAACAGTCTCCACCTTAGGGTATTTTTTAGCATCGAAGGAGAAAATAGCATCTGCCATTGGGGCATTAGATACAAAAGATGTTACATCGTATTGA
>JACCDH010427986.1_pt1 | contig 22907 bp, 21 predicted proteins | sample 7442481 | NCBI WGS metagenome assembly JACCDH01 (sample SAMN15323433, study PRJNA562643) | freshwater metagenome | isolation source: river surface water | place: USA:Blue River Watershed | collected 2017-08-15
ACGCTGGGGGCAGCTTTTCCAACCTTTTGGGTTAACCGCAAGGAGTCTCAATGCGTCATTACGAAATCATTTTGCTGATCCATCCCGATCAGTCCGAACAAGTTCCAGCCATGCTGGAGCGTTACAAAGGCATGATCACTGCCGGCGGTGGCAACATCCACCGTGTTGAAGACTGGGGCCGCCGTCAGTTGGCCTACCAGATCAACAAGCTGGGCAAAGCCCACTACCTGTGCGTGAACATCGAAGCCGACCAGGCTGTGATGGCTGAACTGGAGCACGCCTTCAAGTTCAACGATGCCGTTTTGCGTCACCTGACTGTGCAAAAGAAAAAGGCCGACACCGCTCCTTCGTCGATGATGAAGACTGTTGAGCGCGAAGAAGCCCGCAAGTCACAACAAGCCGAATTCGCTGCTTGACACGTGCCTGTTGAGGAGTGAACCGAACCGAACTGACCGCCTGTATTGCTGAGCAAGCCGTTTTGCGATACACCCCTGCTGGTTTACCTGCTCTGGATGTGATCCTCGAGCACGCCTCTGAAGTTCAAGAGGCAGGGCTAAACCGCAAAGTCCAGTTGAAAATTCGTGCTTTGGCCATCGGTGCCATCGCCGAAAGACTGGTCAAGCAGGCGGTGGGCAGTGTTTGGACGTTCAAAGGCTTTTTGGCCACCCCTCGACAAGGCAAAAGTGTCGTGTTGCACATTCAAGAGTTTCAGCAAGATTAATTTCAGGAGGCCCTATGGCCACGTTCAAAAAATTCAACAAAGACAAGCGCCCAAAGCGCAACACCCAGTCGCTGCTGTTCAAGCGCAAGCGTTTCTGCCGCTTCACCGTCACTGGCGTCGAAGAAATCGACTACAAAGATGTGGACACATTGCGTGACTTCATCGCCGAAAACGGCAAGATCATTCCTGCACGCTTGACTGGCACCCGTGCCATTTTCCAGCGTCAGCTCAACACCGCCATCAAGCGCGCACGCTTCTTGGCCATGTTGCCCTACACCGACCAGCACAAAGTCTAAGGAGAACAACCATGCAAATCATTCTGCTCGAAAAGGTTGTGAACCTGGGTAACTTGGGCGAGATCGTCAAAGTCAAAGACGGTTACGCACGCAACTTCCTGATCCCTTCGGGTCGCGCACGCCGCGCCACAGAAGCCAACAAGGCCGAGATCGAAGCTCGCCGCGTTGAGTTGGAAAAAGCCGCTGCAGCTAAATTGGCCGAAGCCCAAGCCCAAGGCGAGAAACTCGCTGGTCTGGTGGTCAAATTGACCCAAAAAGCCGGTGTTGATGGCCGTTTGTTTGGTTCTGTGACCAACCATGACATCGCTGAAGAACTCAACAAGCAAGGTTACGCCTTGGTGAAGTCTCAGATCCGCATGCCTCACGGCCCCATCAAGGTTGTGAGCGATTCCACCGTGTCCGTGGCATTGCACACTGACGTGGTGGTCGATGTGACCGTGACGGTTTACGGCGAATCTGCCTGATCCTTCGGTTCATCCCGAAAAGAGCCGCCGGCGCAAGCTTGGCGGCTTTTTTATTGTGCTTGTAGTTCATTGGTGCTCATGTGTTGCTTGTCCCGCATTGATCACTGGATTCCCCCTGCTTATCCACAGACTTATCCCGTGACGGGTGAACTTTGGCCGAGTACGATGCCCTTTTAAGTTGTGTCCTGATGTCCGCTGTTTTTTCGAACCACCTGAATGAGTTTCCCACCGATCTGTCCTCTGACAGCCAAGTGGCCAAACTGCGTGTACCCCCACATTCGATCGAGGCCGAATCCAGTGTGCTCGGCGGTCTGTTGCTCGACAACGGCGCGTGGGACCGTGTGGGTGACCTCTTGGTGGACAATGATTTTTACCGCCACGAACACAAGTTGATCTACAGTGCCATCGGTGCCTTGATTAACGCCTCCAAGCCTGCTGATGTGATCACCGTCAGCGAGCAGCTTCAAAACCAGGGCAAGGCCGAAGAGATGGGCGGCTTGGCTTACCTGAACTCTTTGGCGCAATATGTGCCCAGTGCCAGCAACATCCGGCGTTATGCCGAGATCGTTCGTGAACGTTCCATCCTGCGCAAACTGGTCTCTGCCAGTGACGAGATCGCCACCAATGCCTTCAACCCTCAGGGCAAAGCGATTGACCGCATTCTGGATGAGGCCGAGCAAAAAATCTTCAACATCGGTGAAGAAGGCTCACGCATGAAGCAAGGTTTCCAGTCCATGGATACCTTGGTGGTGGAGTTGCTTGACCGTGTTCAGGAGATGGCCGACAACCCCAACGACATCACCGGCGTGCCCACCGGGTTCTATGACTTGGACCGCATGACTTCTGGTTTGCAGCCCGGCGACATGGTGGTGTTGGCCGCGCGTCCTTCGATGGGCAAAACCGCCTTTGCGATCAACATTGCGGAGCACGTGGCGCTCAACGAAGGTTTGCCTGTGGCCGTGTTCTCCATGGAAATGGGGGCATCACAGTTGGCTGTTCGTGTGGTCGGCTCGATTGGCCGTGTGGACCAAGGCCATTTGCGAACAGGCAAATTGACCGATGAAGAATGGCCACGCCTCACGGAGGCCATCGAGAAACTCCGCACAGTGTCCTTGCACATCGATGAAACGCCTGGTTTGACGCCTTCGGAGTTGCGCGCCAACGCCCGCCGCTTGGCACGTCAGTGCGGCAAGCTGGGCTTGATCGTGGTCGACTACTTGCAGCTGATGAGTGGCTCCGGCGGCTCTGGCGGGGACAACCGCGCCACCGAGCTCGGTGAAATTTCGCGGGGTTTGAAGATGCTGGCCAAAGAGTTGCAGTGCCCAGTGATTGCCTTGTCGCAGCTCAACCGCAGTGTGGAGCAGCGCACCGACAAACGCCCCATGATGAGTGACTTGCGTGAATCAGGAGCCATCGAGCAGGATGCCGACATCATCATGTTCATTTACCGCGACGACTACTACAACAAGGATTCCAAGGATCCAGGTGTTGCCGAGATCATCATCGGCAAACAACGAAACGGCCCCACTGGGACCGTTCGTTTGGCTTTCTTGAAGAACCTGACGCGCTTTGAGAGCTTGGCCTCTGGCGGTCTGGGCAGCGACGACTACTGATCGCCGCCACCGGAGCCTTAGAGTGTCTCGCTGGCGAAGTCGGCCAAGCGAGAGCGCTCACCTCGGGCCAGCGTGATATGACCACCATGGGCCCATCCCTTGAATCGGTCCACGGCGTAGGTCAAGCCTGAAGATCCTTCGGTCAGGTAAGGCGTATCGATTTGGGCCAGATTGCCCATGCAGATGATCTTGGTGCCCGGGCCTGCTCGGGTGATCAAGGTTTTCATCTGCTTGGGCGTCAAGTTTTGGGCCTCATCAATGATCACGTATTTGTTCATGAAGGTGCGGCCCCGCATGAAGTTCATGGACTTGATCTTGATGCGGCTCTTGATCAACTCGTTGGTGGCAGCGCGCCCCCATTCCCCTGCATTGCCGCCATCGCCTTTGGCCAGGAATTCGAGGTTGTCGTCCAAGGCGCCCATCCAGGGTCCCATTTTCTCTTCTTCTGTGCCCGGCAGAAAACCGATGTCCTCACCCACGCTGACGGTGGCACGGGTCATGATGATCTCGGTGTAACGGCGATCGTCCAGTACCTGGGTCAGGCCTGCAGCCAATGCCATCAAGGTCTTGCCCGTGCCCGCCGTACCCGCCAAAGTTACAAAATCCACATCTGGGTCGGTCAGCAGATTCATGGCGAAGTTCTGTTCGCGATTGCGTGTGGTCACGCCCCAGACAGCGTTCTTTTGAGAGGTGAAGTCCTTGAGCGTTCGCAGCACAGCGGTTTTGCCACGGATTTCGGTCACGCGTGCATACAGGCTTGGCTCGCCTGGGGCTTCAAAAAACACAAACTGGTTCATGAACAAGCTGGGCACCACCGGGCCGGTGATCCGGTAATAAGTGTGTGTGCCTTGTTGCCAGCTTTCCACCGACTTGCCGTGCTTGGTCCAGAAGTCGGCAGGCAAGGCGAAAGAGCCGGGGTAAAGCAGGTCACCGTCTTCCAGGGTTTTGTCGTTCTGGTAGTCCTCTGCTTGCAGGCCGAGGGCGCGGGCTTTGACCCGCATGTTGATGTCCTTGGAGACCAGGACCACATCTCGTGGCTGGTGCAGCTCACCGAGCGCCTTCACCACGCCCAGAATCTGGTTGTCGGCTTTGCCCTGGGGCAGTGCCAATGGCAAGCTCAGGTCCAGGGCCTGTGTTTGGAAAAACAATTGCCCCAGGGCATCGGTGTAGCCCGTGGTGTTCAGTGGCGAGCCTTTGCCCAAATCAGCGCCTTGCGCCGAAGCCAATGCGTCCAGTGAACGGCTGGCTTGACGCGCATTGCGGGCCACTTCGGTCATGCCTTTTTTGTGCCCATCGAGCTCTTCCAGCACGATCATGGGCAAGAAAACATCGTGCTCTTCAAACCGAAACAAGCTCATCGGATCGTGCATCAGCACGTTGGTGTCCAGCACGAACAGTTTGGTCGGCCCACTGCCACGCTTGATGCGAACGGGTTTGGTTTTGCTCAGGGACTTCTGGCTCGGTTGTGGCGCCGGGGCTGGGGCGGCAGGGACAATTTCAGGCTTGGCCTGCGCGGCCTTGAAACTGCGTTTGGAGGGTGAGGGTTCGACTGTGGCGGGTAAGGCCTGTTGCTCAGGGGCGGCACTGTCGAGGTCAGCGAGCTGATCGTCAAATGCCTTGTGGGTCAGACGGCTGGCGCGTTGGGTGGGGGCGGGTGGCAGTGGCATGGTCGAAGGCCTCTTGAAAAGTGGAAAAAATACCGACTAAAAAAGAAAAAGCCGCCTGGAGGCCAAGGCGGCTTTTTCGTGGAGTAAAGGGCTGATTTTCAGCGGCATGAATTCATTATGCACGAGCCCTGTGACAAGACCTGTTGAAGGTCTTGAAAAATCATTTGGCTTTTTTCAGGTCTTTGACTGCCTTGAGGACTTCTTCCACATGACCGGGTACTTTGAGGCCGCGCCATTCTTGTTTCAAGGTGCCGTCTGGGCCGATCAAAAAGGTGCTGCGCTCAATCCCCTTGACCTTCTTGCCGTACATGATTTTGTTTTTGACCACGCCGAACATGTGACACATTTTTTCTTCTGTGTCGGCAATCAATTCAAAAGGCAACTCAAGTTTGGTCTTGAAATCGTCGTGTGACTTCATGTTGTCACGCGAGACGCCAAACACTGCTGCGCCGGCTTTCGCGAAGTCTTTGTACTTGTCGCGAAATTGCATGGCTTCGGTGGTGCACCCAGGGGTGTTGTCCTTGGGGTAGAAATACAACACAACGGTTTGGCCGTTGTGGGATACGTTCGAAACTTTCAGACCGCCGGTGGCGTTCGCTTCAAATTCGGGAAGGGGTTTGTTCAGAACGATCGCCATAAAACTTTGAACTCGCTAGACTGGTTGAGCTTTTGCCGCCATCGGTGGCGTCAGCTTCGCTAAAGGCTGCGTGCCTTGACAACCTTCTATTTTACTCTGAAAGAATAGTGCGCTGATACCGGGTAACCATGACGGTCAACCCAGCGCGAAATGCATTCTTTAGGATTCGATCAGCAGGGCGGCAAACACTTTGCGTCCTTCGCTGGCCAAGATGTTGTAAGTGCGGCATGCGGCCAAGGTGTCCATGCTTTCCAGACCAATGCCTTTGCTGATCAAGGGCCTTAACAATGAAGCGGGCGGGAATTGCAGTTTCTTGCCGCAACCCAAAAGCACCAGTTCCACGCCGTCTCGAGCCAGCTCTTCAAAGGCTTGAGCGTTGAGTTCGCTGAAGTGCTTGGGCGTCCAGGTCCATGAGGCCACACCATCGAGGCTGCTGACCACCACCGATTGCGTGTGCTTTTCGCCGTTGACCTCAATCCACCCCGGCCCATGGGCATTGATGGTCGGTGCATTGGACTTGTCGGGTTGGAGTTTCATGGACAGTTCTAAAACGAGCGTCACGGCTCGGGTGTTGAAGGCGGGAATGGGCCTGAAATTGTGGTCAAATTATAGGTTTTCCCTCACAGCCAAGCCTTTGGAGGCCCATTGAAGCCCATTCAGAAATCCGCCAAGCTCGCCAACGTCTGCTATGACATCCGCGGTCCGATCATGGACCGTGCACGTCAGATGGAAGAGGACGGCCACAAGATCATCAAACTGAACATCGGAAACCTGGCGGTTTTTGGCTTTGATGCGCCTGAAGAAATCCAGCAGGACATGATCCGCAACCTGCCCAATTCGGCGGGTTACTCGGACAGCAAAGGTATTTTTGCGGCCCGCAAAGCCGTCATGCACGAGACCCAAAAGCAAGGCATCTTGGGCGTCACCCTGGACGATATTTACCTGGGCAACGGCGCCAGCGAATTGATCGTCATGGCCACCAACGGATTGCTCGACGATGGCGATGAATTGCTCCTGCCATCCCCCGATTACCCCCTGTGGACGGCTGCTGCCAGTTTGTCTGGCGGCACACCCGTGCATTACCGCTGCGACGAAGCCAATGGCTGGATGCCTGATCTGGCGGACATCCGCGCGAAAGTCACGCCCCGCACCAAGGGCATCGTGGTCATCAACCCCAACAATCCCACTGGAGCGCTTTACTCTGATGAATTGCTGCTGGGCATTGTGGCCATTGCGCGTGAACATGGCCTGGTGATTTTTGCCGACGAGGTGTACGACAAGGTTCTGTACGACGGTGTGAAGCACACCCCTTTGGGCAGTTTGTCGCAAGATGTGTTGACCTTGACTTTCAACTCCCTGTCCAAAAGTTACCGCTCCTGCGGTTACCGGGCAGGGTGGATGGTGATTTCGGGGGACAAGAAGCCCGCCAAGGACTACATCGAGGGCTTGAACATGCTTTCGAACATGCGCTTGTGTGCCAACGTGCCAGGCCAGTGGGCCATTCAGACGGCGCTGGGCGGTCACCAAAGCATCAACGAGTTGGTGGGCGAGGGCGGTCGCCTGCGCAAGCAGCGCGACATGGCTCACGAGCTCATCACGGCGATCCCGGGGGTCAGCTGTGTGAAGCCACGGGCTGCCCTGTACATGTTCCCCAAACTCGACCCCAAGATTTACCCCATCCAGGATGATCAGGATTTCTTCTTGCATTTGCTGGAAGAAACCAAGGTCATGCTGGTCCAAGGCACGGGCTTCAACTGGCCCGACCCGGACCATTTCCGAATCGTGTTCTTGCCGCATGTGGATGATTTGCGCGAAGCGATTGGCCGCGTGGCCCGCTTCCTGGAAGGTGCACGCAAGCGTTTTGGCACCGACCATTTGGTGGCCTGAAATTTTTTGAATCAAGACCCGGAAAGTCCGGGTCCAACTGTAGAAGAGAAGTCGATGAATCCGATCAAAGTGGGCCTGTTGGGCATTGGTACCGTAGGCAGTGGCACCTTCAATGTGCTCAAGCGCAACCAGGAAGAAATCCAGCGCCGTGCAGGCCGTGGCATTGAAATCGCCATGGTGGCCGATCTGAATGTGGCACGTGCCCAAGAGGTGGTGGGCGCTGGCGTGAAGGTGGTGTCCGATGCCCGCGAGGTGATTGCCAATCCGGAAATCGACATCGTGATCGAGTTGATCGGTGGTTACGGCATCGCCAAGGCCTTGGTGCTCGAAGCCATTGCCGCAGGCAAGCACGTCGTCACGGCCAACAAGGCTTTGCTGGCTGTGCATGGTACCGAAATTTTCGCGGCGGCCCAAGCCAAAGGCGTGATGGTGGCTTTTGAAGCCGCTGTGGCGGGTGGCATCCCGATCATCAAGGCGCTGCGTGAAGGCCTGACGGCCAACAGCATTCAGTGGGTGGCCGGCATCATCAACGGCACCACCAACTTCATCTTGTCCGAAATGCGCGACAAAGGCCTGGACTTTGGTGTGGTGCTCAAGGAAGCGCAACGCCTGGGTTATGCCGAAGCCGATCCAACTTTTGACATTGAAGGCGTGGACGCAGCCCACAAAGTGACCTTGATGAGCGCGATTGCTTTTGGCATTCCCGTTCAGTTTGACAAGGCCTATGTCGAAGGCATCACGAAGTTGGGCGCTGCCGACATCAAGTACGCCGAGCAATTGGGCTACCGCATCAAGCTCTTGGGTATCACCAAGCGCACCGCGCATGGCGTAGAGCTGCGTGTGCACCCCAGCTTGGTGCCGACACAGCGTTTGATCGCCAACGTCGAAGGCGCCATGAACGCGGTGATGGTGCAAGGCGATGCTGTGGGCACCACCTTGTACTACGGCAAGGGTGCAGGCTCTGAACCCACGGCCAGCGCCGTCATTGCCGACTTGGTGGACATCACCCGCTTGCACACGGCTGACCCTCTGAACCGTGTGCCTCATCTGGCTTTCCAGCCCGGCGCCATGAGCGACCTGAGGGTCTTGCCCATGTCCGAGGTGGTGACCAGCTATTACCTGCGTTTGCGCGTGGCCGATCAGGCCGGTGTGCTGGCCAAGTTGACCGGTTTGCTGGCCGATGCGGGCATCAGCATTGACGCCGTTTTGCAGCGCGAGGCCGATCAGGTCAGCCAAGCCGGTGAAAACCAGACCGATGTGATCATCTTGACCCACGACACGCGCGAAGGCACTTTGAACGATGTGTTGGCTCAGATGCAATCTTTGCCCACCGTGATGGCACCGATCGTCCGCATTCGCAAAGAAGAGTTGAACTGATGCGTTACCTGTCTACCCGTGGTCATGCGGACCGCAAACGCTTTTGCGAAATCTTGCTCGAAGGCCTGGCACCCGATGGCGGTTTGTACCTGCCCGAGTCCTACCCCAAGGTGGATGCCGCTGCATTGACCCGCTTGCGTCAAGTTTGGCAAAACCAGGGCTATGCCGCGCTGGCGTTTGAAATTTTGTCGCTCTACATCGACGACATTCCCGCGCAGGACCTCAAAGCCTTGTGCGACAAGACCTACACAGAAAAAGTGTTTGGCACTGCGCAGATCGTTCCGCTCAAGCCTTTGCAAAGCGCAGGCAGCGCCAAGCCAGAGCTTTACCTTGAAGCCTTGTCCAATGGCCCGACATTGGCCTTCAAAGACATGGCCATGCAGTTGCTGGGCAACTTGTTCGAATACGAGTTGGCCCGCCGTGGCGAAGAGCTCAACATCTTTGGCGCAACTTCGGGTGATACCGGTAGTGCTGCCGAATACGCCATGCGCGGCAAGAAGGGCGTGCGTGTCTTCATGACCAGCCCCCATGGCCGCATGAGTCCATTTCAGCAGGCCCAAATGTTCAGTCTGCTGGATGAAAACATCCACAACATCGCCATCGAAGGCGTGTTTGACGACTGTCAGGACCTGGTCAAGGCGGTGTCCAACGATCTGGATTTCAAGCGCCAGTACAAAATCGGCACGGTCAACTCGATCAACTGGGCCCGCTTGTTGGCCCAGGTCGTCTACTACTTTGCCGGTTACTTTCAGGCCACCCAAGGCAACGACCAGACCGTGAGCTTCACAGTACCCAGTGGCAATTTCGGCAACGTGTGTGCCGGCCATGTGGCCCGCATGATGGGTTTGCCCATCCACCGACTGGTGGTCGCCACCAACGAAAACGACGTCCTCGATGAGTTCTTTCGCACTGGCGTTTACCGAGTACGCGGCACGTCAGACACGCACGAAACATCGAGCCCCTCGATGGACATTTCCAAGGCCAGCAATTTTGAGCGCTTTGTGTGCGATCTGCTCGAACGCGACACCGCGCAGGTCAATGCTATTTTCGGCGAGGGCTTGAGCCGTCAAGGTTTCTTCGATTTGTCCGCTGACCCACGCTTTGCCAAGGCGGCAGATTTTTATGGCTTCCAAAGCGGCAAGAGCACGCACGCCGATCGCCTGAAAACCATCCAGCAAGTGTTCGCCAAGTACGGTGTGATGATCGACACCCACACCGCTGACGGTGTGAAAGTGGCGCAAGAGCATCTGGACCCCAAGGTGCCGATGATCGTGCTCGAAACCGCTTTGCCGATCAAGTTTGCAGCCACCTTGGTGGAGGCGCTGGGTCGTCAACCCGATCGCCCACCGCAGTTCGAAGGCATTGAAAGCTTGCCCAAACGCGTGACGGTCATGAAAGCGGATCTGGCCGATATCAAGGCCTACATCTCCAAACACTGCGATTGAGGCCAGACATGTTCAGCGGCCAAAGATCCCCCTTGATGCCTCTGGACGAGGCGCTGTCTTCACTGCTGTCGCACATCAGCCCATTGACCAGCTCCGAGCTGGTGGCGACCTTCGATGCCGATGGCCGGATCCTGGCCGAGGACGTGGTGTCTTTGCTGCAAGTGCCTGCCTTTGACAACTCGTCCATGGACGGCTATGCCGTCAGGCGTGCCGACCTGCTGACTGGTGAGGCTTTGCAGGTCACGCAGCGGATTGCGGCAGGTCATGTGGGGCAGCCCTTGCAAGCAGGACAGGTGGCCCGCATTTTCACGGGGGCTCCCGTCCCGCCTGGGGCTGATGCGATCGTTATGCAAGAACAAGCCGAGGTTGTGGAGCCCGGCGATGTGCCCAAGGTTCGCTTCACCCACCAAGCGGCTGAAGGCGAGTGGATTCGCCGCAGCGGAGAAGACATCCGGAAAGGGCAAACCGCGCTTCGACGCGGCCAAAAATTGGGCCCGGCCGAGTTGGGCTTGGCAGCCAGTTTGGGCTTGGCGCAACTTCGGGTGGTCGCGCGCCCTCGGGTGGCTTTGTTTTCCACGGGGGATGAGTTGGTCATGCCCGGGGATGTGGCGCCGCAAGACATGCCTGCAGGTGCGATTTACAACTCCAACCGCTTTTTCTTGCGTGCATTGCTGCATCGCCTGGGCTGCGAAGTCAGCGATCTGGGCATCGTGCCAGACAAGCGCGAGGCCACCTTGGCGGCCTTGAAAACAGCAGCAGATCACCACGATTTGATCTTGACCAGCGGCGGCGTATCGGTCGGTGAAGAAGACCATGTGAAACCTGCCGTGCAAGCTTTGGGCGCCTTGTCTTTGTGGCAAATCGCCATGAAGCCCGGCAAACCCTTCGCCTATGGTCATGTGCAACGTGAATCGGTCGGTGGTGCGGCCCATTTTGTGGGCTTGCCCGGCAATCCGGTGTCCAGCTTCATGACCTTCTTGCTCTTGGTTCGGCCTTTGATTTTGCAGTTGCAAGGCGCCGATCCTTCCATGCCCGCACCTGTGCACTTGCCCGCTCATTTTGCGGTACCCAAAGCCGATAAGCGCCGTGAATTTTTGCGTGTTCGCCGCAATGCACAAGGTGGGCTGGATCTCTTTTCCAACCAAAGCTCTGGCGTTTTGACATCGGTGGTTTGGGGTGATGGGGTGATCGATAACCCCGCAGGTCAAACGATTGCCCAAGGCGATGTCGTTCCATTTTGGCCTTTTGCAGGATGGCTGTGATGAAAGTTGAAATCCGTTACTTCGCCTCCTTGCGCGAGACCTTGGGCCTGTCCAGTGAAACGGTGGAAACCCAGGCCGCTGATGTGGCCAGTTTGCGCCGCGAATTGATCGCCAAAGGTGGCGCGCATGCGCAAGTCTTGGCGCCGGGTCGGGCGGTGCGGGTGGCCGTCAATCAGGTCATGGCCAACGACGCGACCGCCCTCATGGACGGATGTGAGGTGGGCTTTTTCCCGCCGGTGACCGGAGGCTGATCGCATGACACAACGCGTCGCCATTCAGGCCGCAGACTTCGATGTGGCTGCCGAAATTCAAACCTTGCGGGCTCAGGATTTGCGTGTGGGGGCCGTGTGCAGTTTTGTCGGCACCGTGCGCGATACACGCGCACTGACAGGGCAAGCTCAGGACGAAGTGCAAGCCATGGAGCTGGAGCACTATCCGGGCATGACTGAAAAATCGATCGAAGCCATGATCGATGAAGCCCATCAACGGTTTGATTTTTATGGGGCCCGCGTGGTGCACCGCGTTGGGCGTCTCTTGCCCGCCGATCAAATTGTGCTGGTGGTGGTGACTTCGGCCCATCGGGGCGAGAGCTTCAAAGCCTGCGAGTTCTTGATGGACTACCTCAAGACGCAAGCGCCATTCTGGAAGAAAGAGCAAACACCCCAAGGCGCCCAATGGGTGGATGCGCGGGTGTCGGATGATGCGGCGCTGGCTCGCTGGGGCATCACGGCCACCAACAGCTGAAGACCGGCGCTCAGTGGGTGTAGCGCGGGGCAGGGTCTTTCGGCACTTCAGCTGGCTCCACAATGGCCGCTGTTTTGGCCGCTGTGGTGAAGCCCCATTCGGCCTTGGCCAGGGCCTGCTGGATCAAGTGCACCAAACCATGCACCAAGCTGGCCTGCAGGTTCAGCTGGCATGACTTGATGGGGGCATCAACGGTTTTTTCTTGGAACGTGACCAACAAACCGCCGCCTGTTTGCAAACTCAATTGGGCGTCGGTGATCAGCATGGGCTCTTCGCCCAAGGGTCGCTGCTCAGATGACGCTTCGAACGGTGATGAAAAGTCGGCTTTTTGCAAAAATGCCTCGCGCTTGATCTCGGTCAGCATTTTTTGTGACGTAGGGTCTGGCACAGCCACGCCAGGCTGGCTCGCCTCCAGACGCACCACCGACTGGTCAATCGCAGGCATGAGGCGCAAACACATGCGGCGTGTGAGCCAGAAACGGAATTCCTGCTTGTCAAGTGTGTTCAGGCGCAACAAGATGCGGTCTTGGCGCTCTTCATAACTGACCGAAAGCTGATGAATGTTCATGATTTGATTTTAGGCAAATTCCCGAAGGCTGCCTGCGCTTGAAAATGCAAGTTGCGGCCCAAGTTAGGAAGCATTGGAGAACCATTCATGCGCATAGACAAGTTAACCACCAAATTCCAGGAAGCCTTGGCAGACGCCCAGTCCCTGGCCCTGAGCCGAGACCACGCCTACATCGAGCCCGTCCACGTGCTGGTGACCATGCTCAAGCAAGACGAAGGGCCAAAAGCCTTGTTGCAACGTGCAGGCGTTCAGGTGCAAGCTCTCTTGCAAGCCGCCGAAGCGGCCGTTTCACGTTTGCCCCAAGTCACCGGACAAGACCAGGTACAAGTCGGCCCTGAGCTCGTGAAGTTGTTGCAAGCGGCTGAAAAAGAGGCCATGAAAAAAGGCGATGCTTTCGTGGCGAGCGAACTGTTCTTGCTGGCCTTGGCCGACAGCAAGGCCGAAGCAGGGCGCTTGTGCAAGGAAAGCGGCCTGTCGCGAAAAAGTCTCGAGTCGGCTGTGGATGCCGTGCGTGGTGGCCAGACCGTGGGCAGTGCCGATGCCGAAGGTCAGCGCGAAGCCCTGAAAAAATACTGCATCGACCTGACCGAGCGCGCCCGCATGGGCAAGCTCGATCCGGTGATCGGCCGTGACGATGAAATCCGCCGGGCCATTCAAGTGTTGCAACGCCGCACCAAGAACAACCCGGTGCTCATTGGTGAGCCGGGGGTGGGCAAAACCGCCATCGTTGAGGGCCTGGCCCAGCGCATCGTGGCTGGAGAAGTGCCTGATTCGCTGCGGGGCAAACGTGTCTTGTCCCTGGACATGGCCGCTTTGCTGGCCGGTGCCAAGTTCCGCGGTGAGTTTGAAGAGCGGCTCAAAACCGTGCTCAGTGAACTGGCCAAAGACGAGGGCCAGACGATTGTGTTCATCGACGAGCTGCACACCATGGTGGGTGCAGGCAAAGCCGAAGGGGCCATGGATGCGGGCAACATGCTCAAACCCGCATTGGCCCGTGGGGAGCTGCATTGCGTGGGCGCCACGACTTTAGACGAGTACCGCAAATACATTGAAAAAGATGCCGCTTTGGAGCGCCGTTTTCAGAAAATCTTGGTCAGTGAACCCTCAGTCGAAGCCACCATCGCCATCCTGCGGGGCTTGCAGGAAAAATACGAAATTCACCACGGGGTGGACATCACCGATCCGGCCATTGTGGCGGCGGCGGAGCTCAGCCACCGTTACATCACCGATCGGTTTTTGCCCGACAAGGCCATTGACCTGATTGACGAGGCGGCGGCCAAAATCAAGATCGAGATCGACTCCAAGCCTGAAGTCATGGACAAGCTCGATCGCCGTTTGATCCAACTGCAAATTGAGCGTGAAGCGGTGCGCAGAGAAAAAGACGAAGCTTCCCAAAAGCGCTTGACTTTGATCGAAGAAGAAATCATCAAGCTCAAGAAAGAGGCTGCCGATCTCGAGGAAATTTGGCAGGCCGAAAAAGCGCAAGCCCAGGGGGGGCAGCAAATTCGTGAGCAAATAGACCAACTGCGCCAACAAATCGAAGAGCTCACCCGTGCAGGCGATTTCAACAAAGTGGCCGAATTGCAGTATGGCCAGTTGCCAGCGCTCGAAAAAACACTCAAGGACGTGCAGGCCAAAGAAGCCGTCCCGGGCGAAAAGCCCGTGCACCGCTTGCTGCGCACCCAAGTGGGCGCCGAAGAGATCGCGGAAGTGGTCTCGCGAGCGACGGGTATTCCTGTGTCCAAGATGATGCAAGGCGAGCGCGAGAAATTGCTTCAAATGGAGGGGAAACTTCACCAGCGCGTGGTGGGCCAAGACGAGGCCATCGCAGCTGTGGCCAATGCCATTCGGCGTTCACGCTCGGGTCTGTCTGATCCCAACCGCCCAACCGGCTCTTTCTTGTTTTTGGGCCCTACCGGCGTGGGCAAAACCGAGTTGTGCAAAGCTTTGGCGGGCTTTTTGTTTGACAGCGAGGACCACTTGATCCGCGTGGACATGAGCGAGTTCATGGAAAAACACTCGGTGGCCCGTTTAATCGGTGCGCCTCCCGGCTATGTGGGATACGAGGAGGGGGGCTACCTCACCGAAGCGGTGCGCCGCAAACCCTACAGCGTGTTGTTGTTGGACGAAGTGGAAAAAGCCCACCCGGATGTCTTCAACATCTTGCTGCAGGTGCTCGATGATGGACGTTTGACGGACGGTCAGGGCCGAACGGTGGACTTCAAGAACACGGTGATCGTGATGACCTCCAATTTGGGCTCACACCTCATTCAGGCCATGGTGGGGCAGCCCGCCGAAGACATCAAGGATGCTGTCTGGGACGAGTTGAAGGCCCATTTCCGACCCGAGTTCCTCAACCGCATTGACGAGACCGTGGTCTTCCATGGTTTGGATGCGCAACACATTGCCTCCATTGCCAGCATCCAGTTGCAGGCTTTGCGCGATCGTCTGGCCCGCATGGATTTGAGCCTCGATGTCAGCCCAGCGGCCTTGTCGGAATTGGCCAAAGTGGGCTTTGATCCGGTTTTCGGTGCGCGACCTTTGAAGCGAGCCATCCAGCAGCGGCTTGAAAATCCCTTGTCGCGTCTCTTGCTTGAAGGGCGCTTTCCACCCAAAAGCCGCATTGAAGTGTCTGTGGACCCAGTGCAAAACCCGGGGCACTTCGATTTCAAGGTGATTGAAACTGCGGCTTGACCTATTGGGTTGACCCGCTGGCTTGGTCGGGGCATGGTGGCGACACCGTGCCCCTTTTTTCATGGCTAAACTGCCAGTTTTGCAGCGCGACTGAAACTTCAGATCCTTGAATCCGTTCGCTGCAAGCCTGAAAGAGTTATCCCTATGCCATCGGCTTCTTCCGACGCAGCGCCCCTCGTCCCTTTGTCTTCCGACGCCAAGGTGATGGGTTTGGTGGGGTTGGCACATGCCAGCTCCCATTTTTCCCACCTCTTGTTGCCCTTGCTGTTTCCGATTTTGATCCGGGACTTTGGCTGGTCCTATGCTGAATTGGGTTTGCTCAGCACCTTGTTCTTTGTGGTCTCGGGCGTGGGGCAAGCCTCGGCCGGTTTTGTGGTTGACCGATTTGGTGCGCGGCCTGTTTTGTTTGCCTCCATGGTCTTGTTCACCTTGGCCTGCCTCTTGGCTTCGGTCGTGCAAGGTTATGCCGCACTCATGGGCGTGGCCGTTTTGGCGGGCCTTGGCAATGCGCCATTTCATCCGGTGGATTTCACGATCTTGAATCAACGGGTCTCAACGCCCAGACTCGGCTATGCCTTCAGTGCCCACGGTTTGAGTGGCAATCTGGGGTGGGCTGTCGCACCCGTCTTTTTCACCGGATTGGGGGCGCTGTGGGGGTGGCGTGAGGCCTTTGTGGCGGCCGCCGTGATGTATGCGGCCTTGTTGCTGCTTTTGTGGCTCTACAGGGATGACTTGCACACTGATGCGTCAGCACGCCCTCGGGCTGGGCAGGTCGCTTCTCAAGATTTGAACTTTGTGCGCTTGCCAGTGGTTTGGTGGTGCTTTGCGTTCTTTTTGCTGTCGACGGTGACGTTGGCGGTGGTTCAGAATTTCTCAGTCCCCATCCTCAAAGCCCTGCATGGTGTGAGCCTGGAAGTGGCGTCCATGACCTTGACGGCTTACATGCTCTGCGGTGCTGTTGGCATGTTGGCAGGTGGTTTCGTGGCGGCGCGTTGGCCTCGCTTGAGCGACCGTGTGGTGGCGATCTGTATGACATGTGCGGCCTTGTTGATGGCTGTGTGCGCCAGTGGCTTTTTCGGTCAAACCGGCACCCTGTGGGTTCTGGCGGCAACGGGTTTTGCCGTGGGTGTAGGGGGGCCTAGCCGTGATTTGATGATCAAGAAAGCCACGCCCAAGGGCGCAACCGGCCGTGTTTATGGCTTGGTTTATTCTGGGCTGGATGTGGGCTTTGCCTTGTCGCCCATTTTCTTCGGCGCCCTGATGGATCACGGTCATTACCAGGCCACCTTGCTGGGGGCGGCCTTGGTCCTTTTGCTCAGTGTCGTGGCCGCTTTGGGCGTGGGCAAGAGAACGCTCGCACAGGCTTGAGGACCGTTTACCTGGGCGACAGCCCAGCACTGGCCTCATGGGCAAAATCGGCGCATGACTTCAAAAATTGCCGGCCATCTGCTCGTTGAATGCCTTCTGGCCCAAGGTGTGACCCATGCTTTCGGTGTGCCCGGTGAGAGTTACCTCGCTGTTCTTGACGGTTTCCATCTACACCGCGACCAGATCCGATTTGTGATCTGCCGCCAAGAAGGGGGAGCGGCCTACATGGCCGAAGCACAAGGCAAGCTCACCGGCCGGCCCGGCGTGTGCTTTGTGACCCGAGGACCAGGCGCCACCAACGCCTCGATTGGCGTGCACACGGCTTTTCAGGACTCCACGCCCATGGTCTTGTTTGTGGGCGATGTGGCCAGTGACACGCGTGACCGTGAAGCTTTTCAAGAGATGGACTACACCCATTTCTTTGGGCCATCGACCAAGGGCATGGCCAAGCGCGTGGAACGCGTGGATGACCCAGAACGTTTGCCCGAGTATGTGGCCCGTGCTTTTGCCACCGCCATGAACGGCCGACCAGGCCCTGTGGTGCTGGTCCTGCCCGAAGACATGCTCACGCAAACCATCGTCCATGCGAAGCCCTTGCCCCGCGTGGAGCCTGTGCAGGCCTGGAGTGATCCGGGTGCATTGCGAAGCTTGCGCGATTTGCTCTTGCAGGCCACCAAGCCATTGGTGATCTGCGGTGGCGGGGGCTGGACTGTGCAGTCGGCCCAAGCCTTGGAGCGGTTCGCAGAAAACTGGCAATTGCCGGTGGCCAATGCGTTTCGATTTCAAGACACCTTTGACAACCACCATCCCCAGTACGCGGGTGATGTGGGCATCGGCATCAACCCCGCATTGGCTGCGCTGGTGCGTGACTCGGATTTGATTGTGGCCATCGGTCCGCGTTTGGGAGAAATGACCACCGGCGGATACACGCTGCTCAAAGCCCCGAAAACATCACAAAAGCTGGTGCACATCCACGGCAGCGCTGAAGAGTTGAACCGGGTCTACCAAGCCGATCTGGCCATCCTTTCGACCATGAACGCGGCAGCCCGAAGCCTGGAAGTGCTGACAGCGCCGCCAACGCTGCCATGGGCAAACTGGACCGCAGCGGCCAACGCGGCTTACCTCGATAACTTGAGGCCGCAAACCCTGCCAGGGGACATCGACATGCCGGCCATCGTGGCGACTTTGAAGAAGCATCTGCCCGCCGACGCAGTCTTGACCAATGGCGCAGGCAACTTCGCCAGCTGGATGCACCGTTTTTTCAAGCACCACGGACTTGTCAAGGGGCTCAAGACACAGTTGGCCCCTACCGTAGGGGCCATGGGCTATGGTGTGCCGGCTGGCATTGCGGCTAATTTGCTCACCGGTCGCTTGGCCTTCACCATTGCAGGCGATGGTGACTTTTTGATGAACGGTCAAGAATTGGCCACGGCTGTCCAGCACGGTGGCAAGAGCATCATCTTGTTGCTCAACAATGGCATGTACGGCACGATCCGCATGCACCAAGAGCGCGAATACCCCACTCATGTCACCGGCTCACAACTGAGCAACCCTGATTTTGTGATGCTGGCCAAGGCCTATGGCTACGCTGCCACGCGCATTCACAAAACACAAGAGTTTGAGGCGGCTCTGCTGGCCGCTTTGCAATGCGAGCAGGGCACTTTGATTGAAGTGATGCTGGACCCCGAAGTGATCACCACCCGAGGCACCTTAAGCGCCATCACCCAATCGGCCTTGGCCAAGCAAAAGACCTGAAACAGCTGATCGCCAACAGGCAACAAAAAACCCGCCGAAGCGGGTTTTTTGTGGGCAGTCACCGAATCACTTCAGGTGCTTGCCGATCAAGCCAGCCATTTCAAACATGGTCACTTGAGCCTTGCCGAACACAGCCTTGAGTTTGTCGTCGGCGTTGATCGCACGGCGATTGGTGGCATCTTGCAAGTTGTGTTTCTTGATGTAAACCCACATCTTGCTCACGACTTCGGTGCGTGGCAGGGGAGTGGCGCCCACCACGGCAGCCAAGGCGGCGCTGGGTGTCAGAGCTTTCATGAACGCAGCGTTGGGGGTGCGCTTTTTAGCTGGAGCTGCTTTTTTAGCAGGGGCTTTGGCCGCTACTTTTTTTGCAGGTGCTGCAGCTTTTTTAGCTGGAGCGGCTTTCTTGGCCGGTGCTGCTTTTTTAGCGGGAGCAGCTTTTTTGGCCGGGGTTTTTTTCGCAGTTGCCATGGTTAAGTTCCTTTGATCGGAAGTTGGTTCGCCGCTGAGAAACAATGCGTTTTCAGCTGAATGCATGCTACTGGAGAAAAGGGCAGTTTCCAAGAGGAAAAATCAGTTTTTGCTAGGGGTTGTTGCGTATTTGTGAGGCCTCATGCGCATTTTTATGGCTTTTGCCCTGTCGTGGTGTGTATGGCCTGCGTAAGAGGCGTGTTTTCCACTCGCTCATTTTTAAGGAAACGCGCATGAGCTCTCTGCCCCATTTGGATTTTTCGACCTGTGACTTGTGTGATGAGCACAAAGCCGATGAAAGCGGCACTTTTCGATACGTGCCCACCGTTTTCCAAAACTACGGTGCCCGCGAGAAGTTTGCAGGCCCTGTGTTGACCATCAAGTGCTACGAAGACAACAGCCACGTCAAACAAGCGGTGGAGTCCGAAGGCCATGGCCGTGTGTTGGTGGTCGATGGTGGTGCGTCCATGCGCAAGGCGCTCTTGGGCGGCAACTTGGCTGCAGCGGCACAGCGCAATGGCTGGGCAGGCGTTGTGATTGACGGTTGCGCGCGCGATGCTGCTGAGTTGGCGGTTTTGGACTTGGGCATTCGCGCCTTGGCCTTGAACCCCATGCCCACGCAACGCGCATTACAAGGTCAAACCGGATTGCCTGTTTTCATTCAGGGTGTTCGGGTCCAAACGGGTGATTGGCTCTATGCAGACGCCGATGGCATGGTCATCAGCAGCCAAGCCTTGCACCGAGTTTCATGATGTGCACTCATGTTTTCATAATTTGAAATATTGATGTGTTGCACTGCATCAAATTTTCTCAATATGGGAAATGACGTTTTGTATTGAGAAAAATATTTCGTAAGTCATTGATTTTAAACAAATAAAAATAAGTCTTGTATAAGACATAAGAATGAAAATAAGTCTTGTACAAGAGTTAAGATTTGAACAACGACGAAGCAGAATCCGCTGCCTACATCGCCCGATTTCAACTTGACTTCAGGAGTTCTGACATGCCAGCAAACCTCAACCAACAATTGAGCCGTGAACAACAAATCGCTGCCCTCGAAAAAGACTGGGCGACCAACCCCCGTTGGAAAGGCGTGAAGCGCGGCTACTCTGCAGCCGACGTCGTGCGTCTGCGCGGCAGCATGCAAATCGAGCACACGCTGGCCAAGCGCGGTGCTGAAAAGCTGTGGGAAAAAGTCAACGGCGGCGCCAAGAAAGGCTACGTCAATGCATTCGGTGCCATCAGCGCTGGCCAAGCCATGCAACAAGCCAAAGCCGGCTTGGAAGCGGTTTACCTGTCGGGCTGGCAAGTGGCTGCCGACGGCAACACCTCCGAGACCATGTACCCTGACCAGTCGCTGTACGCCTACGACTCGGTGCCCACCATGGTTCGCCGCATCAACAACACCTTCAAGCGCGCTGACGAAATCCAGTGGGGCCGCGGCATCGAGCCAGGTTCCAAGGACTTCATCGACTACTTCCTGCCCATCGTGGCAGATGCTGAAGCCGGTTTCGGTGGCGTCTTGAACGCTTTCGAACTGATGAAGAACATGATTTCCGCTGGTGCTGCTGGTGTTCACTTCGAAGACCAATTGGCCGCTGTGAAGAAGTGCGGTCACATGGGTGGCAAAGTGTTGGTGCCTACACAAGAAGCTTGCGAAAAGCTGATCGCTGCGCGATTCGCTGCCGACGTCATGGGCGTGTCCACCATCGTGTTGGCCCGCACAGACGCCGAAGCCGCCAACCTGATCACTTCTGACCACGACGCCAATGACAAGCCTTTCCTGACTGGCGAGCGCACACAAGAAGGCTTCTACCGTGTCAAAAACGGTCTGGAGCAAGCCATCAGCCGTGGCGTGGCTTACGCACCGTACGCTGACTTGGTCTGGTGCGAAACCGGTGTGCCAGACATTGGCTTTGCCCGTGAATTCGCCCAAGCTGTGCACGCTGCTTGCCCAGGCAAGTTGCTGTCCTACAACTGCTCGCCATCGTTCAACTGGAAGAAGAACCTCAACGACAGCCAGATCGCTTCTTTCCAAGACGACTTGTCGGCACTGGGCTACAAGTACCAGTTCATCACATTGGCCGGTATCCACATCAACTGGTTCAACACCTTCCAGTTCGCCCACAACTACGCCCGCGGCGAAGGCATGAAGCACTACACCGAGATGGTGCAAGAGCCTGAATTCGCAGCCCGCGACAAGGGTTACACCTTCGTGTCGCACCAGCAAGAAGTCGGCGCAGGCTACTTCGACGACGTGACCACCGTGATCCAGGGCGGCTCCTCCAGCGTGAAGGCCCTGACCGGTTCCACCGAAGAAGAGCAGTTCCACTGATCAACTTGGAGAGCTGAAGGCGAGGGCGGCGTAAAATCCATCCTCAGCGTTTAGACATCTCTTTCAAGCGCGGCCTTTGCCGCGCTTTTTTACTTGCAAACTCATGGTTCAGATTACCCTTCCCGACGGTTCATTGCGTGAATTTCCTGGCCCCGTGACCGTGGCCGAAGTGGCCGCCTCCATTGGCGCTGGCTTGGCCAAGGCGGCTTTGGGCGGCAAGGTCAATGGTCAATTGGTGGACACCAGTTTCAGCATGGCTGCCGATGCCAACTTGGCCATCGTCACGGCCAAAGACCCTGAAGGTCTGGAGCTCATCCGTCACTCGACGGCGCATTTGTTGGCCTACGCCGTCAAGGCGCTGTTTCCTGAGGCCCAAGTGACCATCGGGCCTGTGATCGACAACGGGTTTTATTACGACTTCTCTTACAGCCGTCCCTTCACGCCAGAGGACTTGGTTGCCATCGAAAAGCGCATGACCGAGTTGTCCAACAAAGATGAGCCGGTGGTGCGCCGGGTTTTACCGCGTGACGAGGCGGTGGCCTATTTCAAAGGTTTGGGCGAGCACTACAAAGCCGAGATCATCGCCAGCATTCCGGCGGATCAAGACGTGAGCCTCTACCGTGAAGGCCATTTCGAGGACCTGTGCCGAGGCCCTCACGTGCCCAGCACCGGCAAACTCAAGCATTTCAAATTGATGAAGGTGGCCGGAGCCTACTGGCGCGGCGACAGCAAGAATGAGATGCTCCAGCGTGTCTATGGCACGGCCTGGGCCAGCAAAGACGATCTGCAGCAATACCTGACTCGTCTTGAAGAAGCTGAAAAGCGCGATCACCGCAAACTCGGCCGCGAGTTGGATTTGTTCCACATCGACGAACATGCACCCGGCTTGGTGTTTTGGCACCCCAAGGGCTGGACCGTGTGGCAAATCATTGAGCAGTACATGCGGCAGGTGTACCGCGACAACGGCTACCAGGAAGTCAAGGGGCCACAGATCATCGACAAGAGCCTGTGGGAAAAAACCGGTCACTGGGACAAGTACCGTGACAACATGTTCACGACCGAGTCTGAAAAACGCGATTACGCCTTGAAGCCGATGAACTGCCCGGGTCACATCCTGATCTTCAAGCAAGGCATCAAGAGCTACCGTGACTTGCCTTTGCGCTACGGCGAATTTGGCCAGTGCCACCGCAATGAGCCCTCCGGTGGCTTGCACGGCATCATGCGTGTGCGCGGCTTCACGCAAGACGATGGCCACATCTTCTGTACCGAAGACCAAATCTTGCCTGAGTGCGACACTTTCACCAAGGTGCTCAAGAATGTCTATGCCGACTTCGGATTCACCGACATCTTGTACAAAGTCTCGACCCGTCCAGCAGCCCGCATCGGCTCTGACGAGTTGTGGGACAAGGCCGAAAAAGCCTTGATGGACAGCTTGACGGCATCTGGTTGTGAGTACGTCATTTCTGACGGCGATGGCGCTTTCTATGGTCCCAAGATCGAATACACCCTCAAAGACGCTATTGGCCGTGAGTGGCAGTGCGGCACGATTCAGGTGGACTTCAACCTGTCTGAGCGCCTGGACGCTGAATACACTGCCGAAGACGGC
>JACCDH011574174.1_pt1 | contig 22905 bp, 21 predicted proteins | sample 7442481 | NCBI WGS metagenome assembly JACCDH01 (sample SAMN15323433, study PRJNA562643) | freshwater metagenome | isolation source: river surface water | place: USA:Blue River Watershed | collected 2017-08-15
CGCTTTTGACCAAGAGTAATTATTTATCTGAATTAGACTATTAAATTTCAAATTATTTGAACGTTCGTTAGAGTATACAACGTTTTGTATACTACAAACAATATCATCTATAGATAATGGATTAAAATATTCAGCAGCATCTTTTGCAATTTCTGGAATTGAACCCGTATTACTTGCAATAATTGGACAACCACATGACATTGCTTCTAATAAAGGGAGTCCAAATCCTTCATATAATGAAGGATAAATAAATGCTGATGCATTTTTTAATAAATTTTGTAATAAATAATCATTTCCTTCTAAATATAAATAATCATTTTCCGAAAATCCTAACTCAGAAAATAAACCTAATTCTGTTTTAGTAAATGCACCACCTCCAAAAAATAATAATTTAAAATCTTTCTTTAATGATTTGCATGTACTAATTGAGTTTATATATTTTTCAAAGTTTTTATACCCCTTTCTTTTACCAATATATAGCAAATATGGTTGATTTGGTATTGAATTTGAATGTATTTCAGAAATAACTTGAAAAGGAGTATATCCATGGTAAATTACAGAAATTTTGTTGTCAGGAACATTAAAAATTCTCATTAAATCTTGTTTTGTAGTTTCTGAAACGCAAATAACTTTATCTGCTCTTTCTACTGATCTCCTTTTATTAATTGAAGTTTTATCATTTTTATCAAACATTTCAGGATATAACTCATGAATCATATCGTGTATTGTTACAACAACTGGAATGTTCTTTTGGGAAGTTCTATTATAAGAATAAAATGTTTCATGTAGAATATCTGGCTTCCAATTTGAAATTTGAATCTCATTAACAATTGAAGAACAAGCTTTTAAAAGTCTTGTTGTTTTGTTAGGATATTTTATGAATTTATGCCCGTCTATAATTTTTTTTTCAAAATCTGTCAAATATTCGTTTATATACACATATGAAAAAATCTTATAGGAATTTTCTGTTTTGATTAACTCTTTTATTAGTGATGTATAATATCTTGAAATACCTCCATACTTTTCAAAAAAAAATATTTGACTATCGTAAGCTATTTTCAATTATTAAAGATTTTTTTAATTGATGAATTAATATAAAATTTATAGGTCATACTTTTGATTATAGACCAAAATGTTATATTATATATATTTTTTTCTACAAATTCTTGTTCAATTCTATTTATAATTTTGGTTTGAATATAATTTAGAGGTAAATCTAGATCTGATGATTTCATATTAGCTTCAAGACTGTTTATGTCATTTGTAAAATTAGATTCATTACCGAAACCAATATTTGTAATTAAATTTCTATTTGGTATAATTGTTATTCCATTGTTTAACCAGATAGAATAAACCCATTGATAATCCCAGGTATTAATTTGATCACTATAAACTGAATTAAAAATATTAATCCAATAATAACGGATTAAACTATTTCTAAAAAATGACTTGAATGATTTCGATTTTTTAAAATTTGGCCATTCAGTCATTTTATGATCATATTTTAGCCAAGCTCTCCTCCAAGTAGCCCAACCCCAAATATAAACGTGTTTAGAAAATCGATATTCATTATCTGGTAAATCTAAATCTTCGAAAAAACAACAACCTCCTATGCTAAATACTTCTTCATCATTTTCATAATAATCTAAAAGATTTTGACAAAACGGATAAAATGTTTGTGATGGGACACAGTCATCTTCTAATATTATTCCTTTTTCTTCTAAAGAGAAAAACCAATCAATTGAAGAAGTAATTGATTTTTTTACATCTAGATATTCATCTCTAAATAATGTTATTAAATTGCAATCCCAATCTACTTGTTCTATTAAAGATCTTACTTTACATATTTTTTTATATTCTTCGAGATCATTATTTTTAGGGGCATTACTTACAAAATATAATTTTCTAGGTCGGGATTTTTTTATACTATTAAAAACTTTTTCAGCAGTATCAAACCGTTTATAAGTTAAAAATAAAATTGGTGTTGTTAATTGCAAAATTTAATTATTATATTTTTTTAAATTTTCAATGGTATACATAATACCTTGTTCAAGATTTGTTTCAATTTTAAAACCAACCGTATAAAGCCAAGATTTAATTAAATACCTTTCAATGTTTAGATGACTTTCACAATCATAAGACTCTGTTCCATCTGGCAAAAGAACACGGATATCTAAACCAAGTTTTTTACAAACTTTTTTAGTCAAATGTGCTAGTTCTAACATTGTCATAGTTGTTTCGGAACTAACATTTACTACAGAAGGTGCATCTTTACTTGATTTGATAATAAAGTTGACTGCTCTAGCTACATCTTTTAAATAAACAAAATCTCTCTGTGGTAATCCATCGGATTTTAACTGAATTATGTTGTTTTTTAAAGCACTTGAACAAAAATCATTTATAACTAACCAAAGTGTATCACAAGAATTATATTTTGCTGGACCATAACTATTAGCCAACCTAATAATTGTATAATTGAAATTTTTAGTTCTATTTAGCATTGCAAGTGTCTCTTCACAAAAAAGGTGTGTTAATCCATAATTATTAATTGGTTTAGGCAAAGTTGAATCATCAATTATTTGCCCATTACTTATCTTTCCTATAACTTGCAAAGTTGAAAAGTAAATAAACTTATTAAATGTTTTTATCTTAGAGAGTTCATTTGCAAGATATGCTAAAGGCGAAACATTAACATGTAAGGTTGTAAAAAAATTATTTTCACTTTGTATGTGATTCAACGATACTAAATAAATTACTATTTCAGGTTCGATTGCAACAATTGAATTTATTATATTTAAATCAGTAATATCACCAATTATAATTTTACTTAGCCCTGATTTCCAATTATAATCACAAATAGGCTCATTCCTATATACCACACTTATTTCATGATCAGTATCCTTAAGATTTTCAACTATCCATCCGCCAACATAACTAGAAGCTCCTATTATACAAATTTTCATAAATTTATTATTTCATTTCAATTTCCCACTTATAAGGTACTGCATCTCCAAATGGTTCATATCGCAACATTTCTCCGTTTGTGTAAGGCAATGTAGAGCAATTAGCCACCATGCATTTTTCAGTTGAGATACATTTATAACCATTAATTACACCTGTAGGAATAGTAACCAAAGAATAATTTTCTTCGCCAATAAACAATTCCATTAAATTACCATAGGTAGAAGAATCTTTTCTATTATCATATAAAACTAATTTTATCATACCAATAATAACAGCATAATTTTGAACTTGTAATGTATGTTCATGCCAACCCTTAATTACACCTGGATAAGCTGTAGAAAAATAAATTTCTCCAAATTTTTGGAAATGTGGTGCATCTACTCTTAGCATATGCATTATACAACCTCTTTCATCTGGAATTTTATTTAATTTGGTAATAATTACATCATTAATTTTTGACATTTTTTTTGTTTTTTAGGTTTATAATTGATTTTAGTGTATTGAATATTTTCTTTATTCCGCCTTGAGAATAAATATTTAAGAAGACTATTGGTGCACCTAAATATTTTGTTAAAAAATATATTTTTTTATCAATTCTAATTTGTTTTTGAGACCCATTGATTAAAAACTTACCGCCGTAATAACTATTTTTTTTTAGATATTTTGGTGAAATACCTTGGTATTTTCTTGCAAACATATGCAAACAAGCCTCATTCTTTGATTCATCTATATTTTCAAATAGTGGAATATTATTAAAATATAAATTTTTTATGTATTCGGAGGCTAGAAGTACATCTTTTCCAACATTTTTTGAAAAATTGAAAGATTCGAAATTTGAATTACCAAAAACAATTACCGGTTTTCCCAAATACGCAGATTCTACAGACAATTGAGATCCAAAAGTTATAATTATATCTCCTTTTTTTACAAGATAATAAGAATCAATTTTATCGCTTGCTTTTATAACAGTAATATTATTTGATTGAAGTGATTCAAGAGTTTTAGCAGAGACTAAATCTTTATCAATTTGATTTGGGTGAATTCGTACAGTTATATGAATTTCATCTGGTAATAAATTTCTTAATTCTTTTATAGTAGCGGCTTGACTACCTCCAAAAAGTTTATTGTAATATTCAGGAATTCCCGCATTTTCAAAGTCACTAGAAGTAAATACAACAATATTAAAAAAATTAACGTTCCAATTATGTGGCAGCTGATTTTTTTTCTGATGTTTTACAAAATTTCCAATTCCTATACCGTGATTTTCAATATGGTTTAATGAATCTTCTATTAAATCTTGTCCAATTTTTATTTTTTCGTTTTTGTTAATTGGCGAATTGTCGACAAAATCTCTAAGAATTTGAGACCTATATGAAAAATCATGGGGATACTGATTAGGAGTTAGGATATATCGATCGAATGTGTATTCTGGATATTCTAATACTTCAAAATATAAATTATATTTTTTGCAAATTCGTATTATAGGTCTATATCTACTTACTCTTCCATTAAAAATTATAATTTTCTCAAACTTTTGCTTTTTTAACAAATCACTGTAAAAATAATATGACTTTAAGCCTTCTAATAAATAATCCAAAAACAATCTTTTGTGTTTGATCAAATTTGGCCTTGAATCTTTTAAAGTTGTCATTAAAGTTGATAAAGCAGAGTCAAAAATATCACATCCATCAATATCAACAATTTTTTTTATATTATCTTCTCTAATTTCGTTTGAAAATATTTCATACTTTAAATCAGTAGCTTTTTGCAAATAATCTAAATGTTTAAAATCAACATTATTTTCTATTATATTGACTTTACTTTGATCAGTTAATAATTTTAATGCGTTTCTTGATTTGTTTTTACATCTTATACATGTAAAAGGATTGAATAAATCATTAGAGTTTTCCTTATTTGCTATACATGAGCCATAATCACCATTACAAAAAACATATGTTACAAAATAATCTTGATCTAAGGCTGATTGTAATATATCAATTTCAAATTCTATAACAGGCCAAATTGCAGGACTTGGCACCAATAATATTTCATTCATTTATATCTTATTCAAAAATAACTGATTGTTATATTTTTTTTCTTCTAAATACCTATTCAAGATATTGTACCTTATTAAATTACCTTTTCTAAAATCTTCATGTTTTGAAACATATTTTTCAATTCCTTCTTTTAATTCTACAATAGTCTCTTCAAGAGTCTTTACAGGTGTAAATTCAGGAGCTAAACTAGAAAATAATGAAAAATTAACTTTGTAAGATCTTTTATCTGGTTGTGCATTTTCATTCATTATTATTTTTACTGAGGGTATTATATTAGAAACAGCAACTGCCAAATCTTTAACTTGGTAATTCCATGAATCACTTCCAATATTTATTTTAAGGAATTGATTATTATTACTTTCTCTGTGACTAGCCCAATCTATCGCCCTACACATGTCAAAAACATTTATTAAAGGTCTCCAAGGGGATCCATCACTTAATATTTCAATTTTTTGGGATAAAACAGCAGAGGCTACAAAGTCGTTAAGTACTAGGTCTAGCCTAAGTCGATCTGACATCCCACAAGCTGTTGAGAATCTCAATGCCGTTATGATCATGTCTTTTTTTTGCATTTTTTCAAATGCTTGTTCAGAATCTGACTTTGACCTAGCATATGAAGTAAGTGGATTAAGTGTATCAGTTTCAATTTTTGCTGGACCTTCTGCAGCACCATATATGCTACAAGAGGAGGCATATACATAGTGTCTTACATTGTATTTGACAGATAAATCAGCGATGTGAACCGCACTTAAATAATTGATTTTTGTAGTGATATCAGCGAATTTATTTCCCATTGGATCGTTAGAAATAGCAGCTAGATTAATTACTACATCAATATTTTCTAAAATATTTTCTGGGAAAAATCTAACATCACCAAAATATTGCTTATCAACATATACTTCAGGAACTGGGCCACTAGATGTGATACAGTGAGAAAAAAATGCTGTATCATATCCAACAATGTAACAATCAGAATACTTTGTTTTAAAATATTTTACTAGTTCTGAGCCAACATAACCTAAATTACCTGTAATTAAAATTTTCATTGTTTTATAGTTTAAATTTATTTCCATGTTTTCCAAGGAGCATTTTGATTTTTCCATAACTCTTCTAAATAAGTTTTATCCCTCAATGTATCCATTGGCTGCCAAAAATCATCATGTTTATATGCTAAAAGTTGTTTCTCAATAGCTAACCTATTTAAAGGTTCTGATTCCCAAATAGTTGAATCGTCTTTTATATATTCTATACATTTAGGTGACAAAACAAAGAAGCCACCATTTATTTGCCCCCCATCACCAATTGGTTTTTCAAGAAAAGTTTCTACAATTTGATCATCATTAATCATTAGTGCGCCATATCTTCCAGGAGGGCTAACAGAAGTAACAGTTGCCAATTTACCATGATTTTTATGAAATGCTATTTGTTGAGTAATATCTATATTCGATAGTCCATCTCCATATGTGAAACAAAATGGTTCGTCTTTAGTCAAATATTTAGATACCCTTTTAAGTCTACCTCCAGTCATTGTATTTAAACCAGTATCAATCATTGTAACATTCCATGGCTCACTATATTGATTATGTATTTCAATTTGATTATTTAACAAATTAATAGTTATATCAGACCTATGTAGGAAATAATTAGTAAAATATTCTTTTATAACATAGCCCTTATACCCACAACATATAATAAATTCATTTATATTATGTTGTGAATAGTGTTTCATAATGTGCCATATGATAGGCATTCCTCCAATTTCAATCATTGGCTTGGGTTTTAAATGAGTCTCTTCGGAAATTCTAGTACCTAAACCTCCTGCTAAGATTACAGCTTTCATGTTAAACTAATTTATTATTGATATGTAAAGTTTCTTCGCAAATATTTCTTTTTTCAATTTTTAATACTCTGTCACAATTATTAATAGTAGATAATCTATGTGCAATAATTATAATAGTTTTATTTCCCTTTAAAGTATTTATAGATTCCATGACCTCTTTTTCGGTTTTTGTATCAAGTGCGCTAGTTGCCTCATCAAACACTAAAATATCAGGATTGTAATACAAAGCCCTTGCTATACCAATCCTTTGTCTTTGTCCACCTGAAAGCTGAACTCCTTGTTCTCCAACTTTTGTTAAAATACCGTCTGTTAAATTATCAATATGTTCTTGTAATTGTGCTAATTTTATTGCATTCAATACAGCTTTATCATCTATTTCTTTTTCAGGGATTCCAAATGCAACATTATTTCTTATCGTATCATCTGTCAAATATATAAATTGAGAAACATAACCAATTTTATTTTTCCAATTTAATAAATTTTCAGAGATGTCATAATCATCAACTAGTATTTTTCCTGAATTTGGACTTATTAATCCAATTATAAGATCTACCAATGTACTTTTACCTGATCCACTTGGGCCAACTAGTCCTAAACATTCGCCTTTTTTAATTTCTAAGGAAACATTTTCTATTATATTTTTATTGGAGTTAGGATAAGAAAAATATAAAGAATCAAGTTGTATTTTATTATTAAATGAAAAATTTGCTGTTGAGTTATTTAAATTACAACTATCATTATTTATTAATAAAAATTCATTATATAATAAATCTACAACGGGTTTGGCTGAACGAATATTCTGCAATGAACCCATTATTCTATTTACTGAAGGCATGAGTCTAAATGCTGCAAAAACAAATAAGCCAATAACTGGTAATAAATCATCAACAGGCTTAGACATCAATGTCATGCTTATAATAAAAATTGAAATTGATAAAACGCCCATGAATTCGATATATAATCTTGGAAATTGTTGAAATGAAAAAATTGCAGAAAACGTTTTAGCCTTTTCGTTACTTGATTTGTTAAATAATTTTATGAAGTAGTTTGTTTTACCCATAAGCTTTGAAATTTTTATACTTCCAAAACCTTCATTCAAAATTCTAGCCAAATTCCCTTCTTCAACTTGCCTTTGTATACCCCAAGTCAATAATTTATTTCTAATTAATCTATAAAAAACAAAAGCAAAAAGGAATAAAAAACCTGAGATTGATACTGCACCAACTGGTTCAATTAATAATAACATAAAAGCTATACCAAAAATTGCAGATATTTCAGTTGTGAGAGTAATAAAAGATTGTGCTATATTATTAAAATAGTTTACTTCACTCTGTATATTTCTAATTAAATCTGATGAATTTCTTTGCGTATGAAATAAATAAGGCAAATTCAAGTATCCAGAAAATAATTTTTGTGCTAAATAGGATGACAAATTAGAAGAAACTCGTGATTGTTTCCATGTTAAAAACATTAAATAAATTGTCTTTATGAGATAAATAAATAAAAGTAATATTAATGAAAAAACAATTAGTTTTTCATGTTTATATTGCTCATTTGTTGAAGTAAAATATTTATTTATTATTGGATAGCTATTTATTTTATCACTATTCACTATAATCCCCAGAATAGGAATTATTACACCTATACCAATCATTTCAAATAACAGACCAATGATCATTAGAAGCGTTAATAGCAATAATTCTTTTCTTTGTTTTTTTGTAAGTAAATGCAATAGCTTTTGAAATGTATTCATACTTTTATTTAAGAGTTCTCATTCAATATGAGCTTTTACCAAATTAGTGAATTATAAATCTAATGTTCAATATCCTTTTCCAATCAAAATATAGCTATCCTTTTTATCTGAACTTTTTTTGACTGGCGTAATAATAAAATTATCAAATTGTTTTTGAATCAATAATTTTGCTTTTAGATTTAATTCATCTGTTAGGACATCTTGATTAAGATCATAGTTTAACTCCCAATCCCAATTTTCATTCCTATGCCACAACTTTTTATTTCTGTGCTGATCCATAAGATAATTAAAGCTGTTTTCAGTTATACCTATCCAATTCAAAAATAATTCCAAGTTTTGGGGTTTTATTAATTTATAATGGTTAATTATGTCGATCCCTTGTTCAAGTGTCATATGTCGTAATCTTATTTCTCGACTTACATGATCAAATACTTTTCCGTATCCATGTTTTATAAATTTAATATAATCATGAACGTCGGAATAATTAAAACAATCAACATCATTATAAGTGTCAAATGTTCTAGTTTGTAAAGCAGTTTCGTAATTATATAATTTAATCATTTCTTCATGTTGAGTTTTTGAGTCCCATCTAATATAATTATTAAGATAAATACCGCGAACACCAATTCGCTCAATTTCTTTATCATCCGGATACTTAAATTGAACAATATCTTGTTCAGAAATGTTATCAAATTCACTAATCAAATCTTCAGCTTCGAAACCCATAAGATCATGTTCTTTTCGATATTTTCTTGTCATTTCAACCTCATCCTCATGAGAAAACATTCCAACTTGATCAATACCTTGGTGAGCTCCCCAGATTATCAATGGTATTTTAAATTTTACTGCAACTTGAACTGGATAGACTGTTTGTCCTGCAATACAATGCCAATAAATACTACCCATTTTTCTAATTGTTGCCCTAGTGATTTTTTTTACAGTTTCTGGGCTAACCGTTAATGTCATTATATCACAATCAAAATGACGACGAAGATTCGCAAGATTTCTTACACCAATATCAGTATTATATTGTTTGTTGTATGTAACTAATAAAGGATTCATGCCGTAAACATTCTTAATGGTGTGCACAATAAAATAGGAATCTCTTGCCCCGCTAACTGGTATTATGCAGTCATAATTGTTATTAGATTGATTTTTATATAGGTTTAAGATTTTTTTTAATTTATGCCCACGTGCTGTCCAATCTAAAATATCTTTTTCTTCATGAATTCGGCATCCACTACAAATACCATTTTCATCAAAAATTATATTTAAGGGATGATTTTCAGGGTATAAACAACGTTTACAAAACTTCATATTTTTTCTTTTTCAATTCTCATATACAACAACTCCTCAAGCACTTTATCGTCTTTTTTAACTAATCTACAATTTTCATCAAAATTACAAGCCCTGTAATCTGCATGTGTTTCTAATCTCACATTTAATTTAGAAACAATATTAGCTTTTGTAATGTTTACACTGTGTTCTATAAAGTGGAAGAAATTACTCGCGCTCGCAGCAGAAGCAGCTGTATTTTGAAGCACATCAATCATATCATTTGCATTTTTTGCGCCCCCACACACTATAACGGGAACCGACACTGAATTACAAACAGAATTAATTAAAATATTATCATAACCTAAATAGCTACCATCTCTTTCAATCGAATTTATAAATATTTCTCCAGCACCTAATTCTACAGATTTTTTTGCCATTTCAGCAGGAGTAATATTCAAAGCTGTTTGATTGATATAATCATAAACTCGATAGCCATCTTTAGTTTTTACTGCATCAATTGAAACAACAACACACTGATTTCCGAAAATTTCTGCAGCAAATTTAATAAGTTCCGGATGATAGATAGCTGAATTATTAAAAGCAACTTTATCAGAACCGCATTGCATAAGTTCTTTTATATGATTAATATTAGAAATACCTCCCCCTACTGTAAGTGGAACATAACATTTACGTGATGCGTTACGAATCATTTCATAATCAGGAATCCTAGCGTTTGCTGTAGCCGATATGTCAAGTATAATTATCTCGTCTATTCCCCAAGAATTAAGAAATTCAATTGCAATTGCAGGTTTGCCAATTGGCAAGTATTTTTTAAAACCAATACTTTGTACTACAATTCCATCTTTTACTACTAGAGTAGCTGTGATTCTTTTCTTTAACACCTTATATTGAATTAAAAAAGCTTCTAAATAATTTCAATCCGTTGGTTTGACTTTTTTCGGGATGAAACTGTACTCCAAAAATATTTTCCTTCTGTACTGCAGCTGTAATTGTGATTCCATAATCACAATATCCAGCTATATATTGTTCTTCGCAAAGAAAATGATAACTATGATCAAAATAAAAATTAGCATTTTCGGAATTATTATTAAATAAAATATTTTTATTTTTACTTTTTACATCATTCCATCCAACATGTGGCACTGTTAGTGGCTTTGGAACATTTATTTTTTTTACTGATCCTTTAATCCAATCAAGTCCATTATGTAAGCCATTTTCTTCAGAATTAGTTGCAAGTAATTGCATGCCTACACAAATTCCCAGAATTGGTTTTTTATTAACAATAACTTCCTCGTTAAGTATTAGGTCGAGCTTGCGATTTTTAAGATTACTAATACATTCTTCAAAAGCACCAACCCCGGGTAAAATCAATGCATCAGCATTATGAATTTTTTTTTCATCATCTGAGATTATTAATTTATTATATCCCAGATATTTTATTGCATTAGATACAGAATACGTATTTCCAATTCCATAATCTATAATTACTATTGTTGGTTTGTTCATAATCCTACTCCTACTTCAAATTTTGGCAAATATTTTCCTTTTCCTTGTTTTGTAAAAAGATTAAGATTAACAGATTTGTCAACTTGTTCCCAAAATTCATCAACTGTAATACCTATGTAATTTGAAAAACTTTTAATATATTCAGAAGAACAAGAACCATCAAATTTTTTATTCAGTTCAATTCCCTCTTCTCTGGATATTAGACCATTTCGAATATCTTCATTTACATAGTCAGAAATACGACCAAAGCCATATTTCAAATATTTAATCATTTGGTTTAATGTTACCCAATCTTCATCTAGGGATGTTATACCCAAAGGATCTCCAATTTCCCAAGGCTTTTCATTTCTAATTTCTAAACCATGTAAAGTTGCAAAATTTCCATTTTGAATTAACGACCAGTCTTTCCAAAAATACCCTAAAAAAGTTATTCTTAAGTTTGCATCTTCCATTTCTTTTTCTGAAGGGTAATTATATTGAAGTATTTCTTTTTTTCGAATTTCATTATTTATTAACCAAGATATATCACCCCCCGAAAGTGTATTCATTTTTCTTAGATTATTGCCATCACTTCCATTTTTTCCCATCACATTCAAGTCACCTAATTGAAGCGCAGCGTTTTCACCCCACCAAATCAAAGGGATTTGATACGCTATTGCTAGCCTTGGTACACTACTAAACAAAGCTAGCTCAGTTGATTTTGCCCAATTAGTATATTTAAAAAAACCATCTCTCATTAATTTTCTCCAAATTTGTGGAGAAGGATTTACAGAAATACAATCAAAACCATGTTTTATCATATTAGACACATTGTCAACGCCACGTTGTGTTACTTGTTCTGGCGGATAGCCAAGCGAAACTAATAGAGGATTCATTTTTAAAACATCCTTTACAAAAAATGCTTGACGTGTACTATCTTTTCCTCCACTAACGCCAATTATACAATCATAACCTGAATGATTATTTGCTTTTCCAAAAGCTACAATACTGTCAAGTTCACTTCTTCGCTCATCCCAGTCAACTTGCTGTAAACTACTATGATAGTTACAAGCGGGACAAATTCCCAAATCATCAAACTTTATACCAGGTCTGGTATCAGTTTGTAAACATTTTTTACAATATTTCATTTTTTATTTAATATTCCATATTCAATTATATCGATATAAGAGCCCTCTTTAAACAAAGCTTCTTTTCGAATTCCTTCTTTTGACATCTTTAATTTTTCAGCTAATTTCTGCATCCCAATATTTTGAGATGACGTGCCACAATAAATTCTATGAAGATTTAATGTTTTAAACCCATGTTCTATTAATAATTTACCAGCTTCAAGCATAACGCCTTTACCCCTATATGTTTTTTCTCCTAGTAAAAAAGCAATTTCGGCATTACGGTCAATCCAGTTAATTGATTGTAAACTAATATTCCCTAAATGCTTATCATTTTCTATGTCAACTACGGCCATTACCAATGATGTATTTGACTGTAATGACATTCGAACATAACTTAAAAGTTGTTCAGCAGTTATTGGGAAACGACCGTGTGAATTATATTTCGTAATTTCTTTGTCATTTAACCATATGCTATAATTACCTTGGACATCTAGTTCATTTAATGCTCTCAGGTAAATGGAATTCCCCTTTAAAAAAATATCTTTATCTAACATTATTGTATTAGTTTCAATTCTGAAATTATATTTTCAGGATAAACAACCTTTCCGACATTCAATTGTCTAAGAGGGTCATTCATTTCCTTATTAAGAAAAAATCTAAGTACGGGTTTTTGTAAAACATTTGCTTCAATAAGAAAATTTGAAAAAAAACCAATAACAACATCTGCAAAAAAAATTAAACTATTAACATCTAAGGGTTTCAAAATTAGAATCAGATGATCTCCACACTCATTAATAATTTTTTTGACATCCTGATTTGGGTGAGGATTCAAAATGAATAGATGAGTCTCTCTTAATTGATATGCTACTTTAGACAAAACTCTAGTTGCATCTATTTCATCAAAATCTGTACTTTTTTCTTTTGGTTTATTTGAAAGTGGATCAGGGCCATACACACAAATCTTTTTTTCATTTGCGTTAATTCCTATGTTTTGTAGGAATTTTTTTTTCGAAATAGCAGGTTTCCATTTTTTCAAATATTCGTGATAATAATTACCAGTTATAATTGTGCGATTCGCAAGTCCTTTTTCAATAGCTATATTTTCAGCTAATTTGTCAATTACGCAAATATTATCTGGAAATTCTAATTTTCCGTTTAATCGAAATCTTTCAAGGAAACTAGTATAATGATCAACAAATGAAAAAGTATTAATTCCTACTTCTTTTGCTGTTTTTATAAATTTTATCTCTATTTGTGATGTATATGATGTCCCTGTAAAAACAAAATCAGGTCTGAAGTTTTCAATAATATCTCTAATAGATTCATTCCTATATGCTATGATAGTTAAAGGAAAGTCTTGAAAAAATGAATACTTCCTATCTGAAAGTAACAGCATTTCATTTAATTCAGAATTAAGTAACGCATAAGAAAGAATCGGTTTTGCACCACCTGGATCACTAAAAACAAATAATCCTCTTCCAGCTAATTTTGGGAGTATCATTTAAGTTCGTGAATATTGTCAAATACTTTATCGATCGCATTTATCACATCCATCATATCCTCTTTTGTCATTCCTGGTCGCATAAATTCATGTGTCCACAATAAATCAAAGTGCATCTTTTCTGTAACTGGACATAACCCTTTTGTATAATTAATTGATTCGTCACACAATAAAGGATTAAAGGCCCATGCTGCTTTTTGTTGAAATATGGGTTGTAAATAAATTGGTTTAACATACCCGGCTCCTAATAATGGTGCGGTTTCTCTTAGAATTGCAGAAGGCAATTCGGCTTTTAAAGCATCTATAAATATATTTCTTTCAATTCCTGCTATTTCTTTATTGAATTTAACAGGATATAAATAATAGGTATGCACTGAATTTTGTAATTGTTTTTTTTGAACTTCTAAAAACGAAAATCTAGTTAAATGTTCATCAAAAAAATCAACATTCTCCAATCTACTTTCTATTAATTGTGGTAGTTTTTTAATTTGTTCAATTCCAATCGCGCACTCGATTTCTGTCATACGAAAGTTATAGCCAATCAAATTTGTGAGGTCTTTTATTTCACGAGGAGCAGTTACATTTTCAGCGTGATTACGAATCATTTGACAACGATCTGCAAGGTTATCGTTATTAGTTGTTATTATACCCCCTTCGCCAGTATGTATATGTTTATGATAATTGAAGCTGAAAACCCCAATATGTCCAATTGTTCCAACATATTGTCCCTTATATTTCCCTAAAGGTGCTTGAGCACAATCTTCTACAACTATTAGATTATACTTATTTGCTATAGACATGATGGCATCCATTTCTGCCGGGTGTCCAAAAATATGAACTACTAAAATAGCTTTTGTTCTTGGAGTGATTTTAGCTTCTATACTTTTAGGATCCATACAATATGTTTCAGCGTTAATATCTGCAAATATCGGAATACCCCCATATATGAGTGGCGCTACTGCACTTGCGCTCATAGAGTATGGTGAAACAATTACCTCATCACCTGGTTGTATGCCAATTGCACCCATTGCCGTGAATAAGCCTGATGTATTTGAGTTTACACTCACTGCATGTTTTGCACCTAATAGTGTTGCCCAATTTTCTTCGAATTTTCTAACATTGGGTCCACCTAGGAAATCATTAGTCCAAGCGCCAAGATATTGTGAAAGGTTTCCAGTATCTAATACTTTCGTAACAGCTAATTTTTCAGATTCCCCAATTGTATTATATGCTGGAAATAATTTTGTTCTTACGGGAGTTCCGCCTTTAATAGCGAGTTTTGCCATTTAATTAATTATTTAAAATTTTTAGTATTGTTTGATTTAGATGAAGTGCTTCTATAAAATTATCATCAGAATCATGATTATGGATAAATGAAATTGTTTTCTCAATAACTGGAATCATATAATCTTCAATACAATTACTCATATTTATTCCTTCTTGATTAATGAGTGTTGGAGATTTAGAGCTTATATCATCAATTGCATAAAACATTATTTCATTTCCAGAATTTCTTATTTGAATTTTTTTATTTACAAAATACAGGTCAATTTCAAAATGGGAATATTTTACATTTTGTAAACCGAGAATATTTAAGTTAGCATTCAGCCATTCGCCTTGTCCACAAATAGTTGGGTCATTTTGAAAATGATCATACTCTTTTTTTGTTATAATGAAATTTTGGGGTTCAAATTTTTTTTGAAATAAAAACTGTAACAAATCAAGTGCATGACTACAATTATTTATAAAACCTCTTTGATAACGAATTGATATATTTGTTAGGTAATCGGTTTCTGGAAAACTAGCTAATATTACACTCAATTTATGATAAGATGGTTGAAACCGTCTAATATAATTTACTAATACCTTTGATGTTGAATTTGAATAAACTTCTCTTAGTCGGTCTAATTCTTCAAAATTTGTAGAAATTGGTTTTTCACAAATGATTACAGGTATTTTATTTATTAACGATTTGATCAGTAATTTATAATGAGTATTAGTAGGAGTACATATTGATACAATATCAAATTTTGAATTTTCTAATTCAATATCTAAATTGTCAATTACCTTTCCGTTATATCTATCTGCAACCATTTGGACGTGCTCTTTATTTAAATCATAAAAAGAAGTTTTAATTTTTCCTGATTTAAAAAAGCTTTTTGCATGTGTCAATACATGTTCATTATTCCAATCATACATTGCACCTATGTTGCCACAGCCAATTAACAAGGCATTATACATTTCGATTTTTTATTTTTTCCATCAAAAAAGTATATTTTATTTCCGCAACCTTCCAGTCTTCTTCATTGTCAATATCTTGCACTTCTGATTCCGGCATCTCAAAAGGTACTGTAAAATCTGTAAAGAGTGTCTTATGCTTTAAAAAGTTTTCTACTTTAATAAAATAAAATTGACCGCAATCATGAAAAGCAGCAGGCAAATCCTGAGATCTAGAATTCATATATTCTGGCCAGTTCATTTTTACTAATCCGTCTTCAATTTTAAATGATCTTAAAATTGGAAATCCAAATCTTACAACTGGAACCACCGAATCTGCACCACTAGTTGTTAATTTTTCATATGCAGCTCTTAATTTGTCATTTGTAATAAATGGAGCGGTGGGATAAATACAGCAGCAATATTTAAATTCTCTCCCTATTTTTTTATACTCATTTAATACCTCGGCAATCACTTCGGCAGTAGTTGCATGATCATTTGATGTTTCAAGAGAACGTTTAAACGGAATCTTTGCACCCAATGAACTTGCCAATTCTCCGATTTTTTGATCATCAGTTGATACCATTACTTCATCAAAACATCGCGCATTTTTTGCAGCTTTAATAGAGTACTCTATAATAGGTATACCCAAAAAAGGTTTTATATTTTTCCCTGGAATCCTTTTACTTCCACCCCTTGCTGTTATTATAGCTAAACAATCTTCCATTTTTATCCTATTAAATCAAAAGTTAATGCGGTACCTTTTATCGCAGATCGGTTAATTTTTTTCCCTAAAAACAAATCAAAATATTGCGGAGATTCCCCTAGGCCAGGACGAATGATACGAATATTTTCATTCGTAAATACATCTCCTTCTTTCATATCTTTAACAACATAAATAGATCTTTTGAATGTTAAACTTTTAAGTTCATCAGGCAATATTCCATATGTTACCTGACCTAAACTCAAAAAAGCCCTTTCGGTTTCTTCAACCAACGCTTTAAATTCGTGTGGCTCCATCGAAAATGCAGAATCTACACCTCCCTCTGCTCTATTAAGTGTAAAATGTTTTTCAATAACTCGAGCACCCAATGCAACTGACGCAACAGATGTTCCTATTCCTAAGGTATGGTCAGACAAACCTACATGGCAGTTAAACAAAGATGACATATGAGGGATTGTACAAATATTAGTGTTTTTTGGAGTAGCTGGATAGGTACTTGTACATTTCAGTAAAATTATTTCATTACACCCATTTTCTCTTAGTGTATTCACTGCCAGCTCTATATCAGAAAGTTTAGATATACCAGTACTCATAATTACTGGTTTGCCTGTCTTTGCAATTTTTTTAAGCAATGGTAGATGATTGTTTTCAAAAGATGCAATTTTATAAACTGGCATTTCCAATTCCTCTAAAAAATCAACTGCAGTATCATCAAATGGAGTACTGAAACAGAATATTCCTCTCTCTTTTGCTCGAACAAAAAGTGCTTTATGCCATTCCCATGGAGTCATCGCCTCTTGATACAATTCGTATAAATTTCTTCCATTCCATAAGGATTTTGTATCATTTATTTGAAACTCCCCATGTGATACATTTATTGTTAGAGTGTCAGGAGTATAAGTTTGAAGTTTAACTGCATGTGCACCAGCTTCAGCTGCTGCATCTATAATTGACAAAGCTTTTTCTAGGGACTGGTTGTGATTTCCACTCATTTCGGCAATTACAAATGGCTTATATTTGTTTCCGATTATTACATTTTCAATTTTAATGTCTTTCATGTAATCTTACATATTTTTTAAATAATATCGGAGCCTCAGTTTCAATAGTTACTAACTTTACAGCTCCATTTGGTGTTTTAATTATTGGTTGGCTACCTCCAAGTAATATAGTTCCATTTTCTTGCCTAAAATCATATCCAATATCACTGTATTCTATTTTATGTACAATTATCTTTATGTTATTATAAAATGTAAATGCTCCTGGGTAAGGTCTTGATTGTGCGCGAACCCAATTATATATACGTTCTTTTTGCCAGTTCCAATTTATTTCACCATCTTCAGGAGTTCTTTTACCAAACCAAGTAGCTTTTATTTCGTCTTGTTCAACTAATACAACATGGTTGTTTTCAATCATATTAATTACCTTCTCGATTATTAAAGGATATAAATTTATAAACTGTTCTAAAAGATTTCCTCCAGTTGTATCTGGCAAAATTTGAATTTTTTCTTGATAAATAATATCACCTTTATCACATTCCTCAGTTATTATATGTGCAGTAATACCAGTTTCTTTTTCATTGTTAATGATAGACCATACATGAGGGGTTCTTCCTCGATATTTTGGCAAAAGTGATCCGTGGAAATTTATAGCATATTTCCGTGGAAAATTAATTAAACATGAATCAATTATAAAAAGATAATTAATTGACAGGATAACATCTACAGAAAATTCTTTTATAAAATCATATCCATTCCCATTTCTGGGATTCCCGATAAAATAAGGTATATTTTTATTAATGCAGTATTTTATGATTTCTACGGACCTTTTGTCTGTTAATACAAAACATACATCGCTAAAGTTGCTTACAAAATCTAAGCACTTTAGGCCAAGATTTCCACTTACTAATATACCATAATTAAATTTTGTCAAGCCGCCAAGTTTTTAAAAATATTTAATATTCTTTGGGGCGACGATCCATCAATACAATTTGATTGAGCATCAATTAATTTTTGAACTTCTGAGATATTGTTTAATTCGCAAATTTTAGACTTTATTTCTGCAACAGAAATTTTTTTCCAATCTCCAACAGAAGTGCAACAACCATTTTTAATTAATAGAGAATGTATGGCATTTTGATTTTCAACAATGCATCCGCAGATTAATGCTGATTTAACACAGCATATTTCAAGTGAAATTGTACTTGCAGTTGAAATTGCGATTTGGCTTCTTTCAATACAATTTATCATTTGAGCTGCATTGGCATTTTCAATTAATTCAATTGAAATATTTTTTATTTGAGCTAGAATGGTATAGAGCTCTGATTTATTATTATACACACTTCCTATAACAATTATCATTTTTTGTATGAACTCGCATTCAGAGCATGCCTTAATAATTTTTGTAGATATGTTAAACGGATCTGCCCCGCCCATACAAACAAAAACTGTGTTTATTGATGTGATACTTTTTTTTTGTAATGATGCCTTTATAAAATCTGGCCTTACGATTAAATAATCAAATCCAGAAAAAATTTGAGTATAATTTAAAACCCGATAACTCGGTAAGGCTAAAATATCTCCATGATTTATAATTACATCTGCAAAAAAATCTTTCCCAGAAAGGTCATCAATTACTACAAGTTTTTTTGCGATTTTTTTTAACGCAATTTGATAATTTATATCAAATTCGTATCCGTCAATAATTACAATATCCGTAACCTGAACAATTTCACGTATTTTCTGAATCTCTTTAATTGGATTTTCAGCTTCTAAGTCCACAAATTGACATACTTCCTTGATTATATTTAAAACACTTGCATTTGCATTATTAACAATCATGACGCAATCAAAATAATCCCCTATCATTTGAATAATTGATAAACACCTAACAATGTGCCCTAAACCGATCTTGTGATTCCCGTCTGCCCGAAAAAATAATTTACTTTTCAAAAAAGCGGATTATTTGATTAATAACAAATTCTTGCTCATCATCAGTTAATGTTGGATACATTGGTAAACTCAAACACCCTTTATAATAATTTTCTGCAATAGGCATACTACCCTCTTCCCATCCTAAAACTCTATAATAAGGCATCAAGTGAGTAGGTATATAATGCACTTGTGTAAGTATATTTTTTGTCTTTAAAAAATTATATAATTCAAGGCGCTTTTCAATTTCAATAATATACAAGTGATAAGCATGTCCTTCAACACTGCCAGATTGTGTTTTTATCCACGATTTTCCTTCGAATGCTCTCTGGTATTTTGAAGCAATTTCTATTCTTCTTTTTAATCCATTATTTGCTTTATTCATTTGAGAAATACCTAAAGCTGCTTGAAAATCGGTTAATCGATAATTAAAGCCAAGTTCTTGCATTTCCATATACCATGTTGGGTATTTTTTTTGATCTTCTTCATTTAGGGGCAATTCTCCGTTAGCAAATAAAGTTGAATTTAAAAATTCACTATTTGTTTTAGTAATACCATGAGTTCTATACTTTAATAGTTTATTGTATAAGTCTAGGTTATTGGTAGTTATCATTCCACCTTCACCACATGCAATATGTTTAACTGGATGGAAAGAAAATACAGCTAGGTCAGCAAAATTACCATTTCCACAATTTTGCTTATTACCATTTGAATCTACAAAATAACCACCAGGTGCATGACAAGCATCTTCTATTATCCACAAACTATATTCATCTGCAAGTTTTTTAAAATCCTCTAAATTAATAGCCCTGCCGGCAAAATCTACTACTATTAAACCCTTGTAAGTTCCATGTGGAGATGTTTTTAATTTATGTTTTACACTTTCAATGTCAATCAAATAAGTAAGAGGATTAATATCTGAAAAAATTACATCGCCACCGCAATATTTCACACAATTTGCTGAAGCTGCAAAAGTAATTGGAGTTGTTATTACTTTATCTCCTTCATTTACCCCTAATGCCAATGTACATAAATGTAAAGCAGCAGTGCCATTAGCTACTGCAACTGCATATTTACAACCAATATATTCGGCGAACTTTGACTCAAACTCACTGATTTTAGGTCCTTGTGTTAAATAGTCTGATTGCAATGCATCAATAACAGCATCTATATCATCCTTTGTTATACTTTGTCGGCCATATGGAATTATATTATTTTTCATTTAATTGAAATTTGTATCCACATGTTGTTTAATCAATGCCCTAAGGCTATCTACAGTTTCCCATTCAGAGTTAGTGCCGGAATCGTAATTAAATCCTATAGGAACTTTTTTAGCATTAAATTTTTTTATATAATCATTTATGTCAAAATTAGTAACTGAGGGGAGTATAGTATAATACTTTCCCAGATCGTATGTATTGAAGGAATCAGAAGATGTAATCATTTCTTCATGGATTTTCTCTCCTGGTCTAATACCAACAATTTCTAATTTACATTCTGGAGCAACTGCTTTTGCAACATCGGTTATTCTATAAGATGGTATTTTAGGAATAAAAATTTCACCTCCCCAAGCATGTTCAATTGCATGCATTACCATGTCAACTCCGCCTTGTAAAGAAATATTAAATCTTGTCATTGTCAAATCAGTAATAGGTAATTTACCTTCAACCTTTTTTTTTATAAAAAAAGGAATTACAGATCCATTGGAACCCATTACATTCCCATACCTAACAACAGAAAACTTAATAGGATTTGAGCCCTTTATATTATTTGCTGCTACAAAAAGTTTGTCAGATGTTAACTTTGTTGCGCCATATAGATTTATTGGTGCACATGCTTTGTCCGTTGACAATGCTACAACATTGCTTACATTTGTTTGTAAAGCAGCGTGAATTACATTTTGAGCTCCTCCAATATTTGTTTTAATACATTCATCAGGGTTATATTCTGCTAAGTGAACATGTTTCATTGCAGCAGCGTGAATCACTATATCAATACCTTGAAATGCTCTTACAAGACGATCTTGATCTCTAACGTCCCCTAAGAAATATCTGATTTGAGGATATTTTTTTTCAGGAAATTCTTGGGCCATTTGGAACTGCTTTTGTTCATCTCTTGACAAAATAACCAGTTTTTTTATGCCAAAATAATTTTTTAAGATATGCGATGTTAAAGCTTTTCCCAAAGATCCTGTTCCTCCAGTAATTAATACTGTTTTGTTATTTAAATCTAAATTATTTATTATATTCATTATTTTTATTATTATTCTTTACTATTATTTATTTTAAATCCATTTGCTTTTAGTAATAGTTCCTTTTTGAAATATTGAATATCAGATAAAACCATTTCATTTACCATATCTGGCAAAGTATATTTAGGTTGCCAATTCAATTTTTTATTAGCTTTGGAAGGATCACCAATTAATAATTCCACCTCAGTAGGTCTATAATATTTGGGGTCAACTTTAACCACGACTTGTCCTTCACTAAGAGTGTAATCACTATTATTAGAAATAATAAAGCATTCTTCATTTTCATTTTCCCCTCTAAATCCAACTTCTATATTTAATACGGCAAAGGACATTTTAACAAAATCTCTGATTGTTGTCGTTATTCCAGTTGCTAATACAAAATCCTCTGGTTTTTCTTGTTGTAAAATCAAGTACATTCCTTCAACATAGTCTTTTGCATGTCCCCAGTCTCTTTTTGCATTCAAATTTCCTAAATACATACACTTTTCAAGTCCTAATGCAATTTTTGCAGTTGCCATAGTAATTTTTCTAGTTACAAATGTTTCACCTCTTTGAGGAGATTCGTGATTGAACAAAATTCCATTACAAGCAAACATATTGTAAGCCTCTCTGTAATTTACAGTTATCCAATACGCATATAGTTTTGCAACCGCATATGGTGAACGAGGATAAAAGGGAGTGGTTTCTGATTGAGGAACAGCTTGTACCAAACCATATAGCTCAGATGTAGAAGCTTGATAAATTTTTGTTTTCTTGC
>JACCDH010688856.1_pt1 | contig 22894 bp, 19 predicted proteins | sample 7442481 | NCBI WGS metagenome assembly JACCDH01 (sample SAMN15323433, study PRJNA562643) | freshwater metagenome | isolation source: river surface water | place: USA:Blue River Watershed | collected 2017-08-15
AAAAAAATTTCAAAACTTGTCCTTCCATAAACTCCACTAGCTTGTAGTAGAGTTTTGGCTATTTATCTTTCTAGGCCACGCGAAAGGATTCGCGCGGCAGCAATAAACAAAAAAATCCCGCTAGTTGCCTAACGGGATTTTGTAACGTATGAAATTTAAATTACTTCATTCTTAACTCTTCAAACACTTTTGCGGCATTAAACTTTTTAGCTTTTTTGCCTTTGCGAATGATTTTTACTTTTACAATATAGTCGCCTTGTTGCACCGCATTTACTACATCTTGTCCGGTTACTACAAAGCCAAAAATAGTGTGGCGGTTGTTTAACCAAGGTGTGGTAACGTGGGTAATAAAAAACTGACTACCGTTGGTGCCCGGGCCTGCATTGGCCATGGCTAAAATGCCTGGTCCGGTAAATTGATATTGCGGGATAAACTCATCTTTAAAACTATAACCTGGTCCGCCTTGTCCGTTGCCTAATGGGTCGCCACCTTGAATCATAAAGTTGGCAATAACACGATGAAAGCGTAAGCTATCGTAAAACGGAACACCTTCGGCCTTGGCGGTGTTTTTAATTTTACCTTCGGCTAAACCCACAAAGTTGGCTACCGTTAACGGAATGCTATCCATGGCTAAGCGCAATAAAATGGTTCCGCGGGTGGTTTGCATTTCGGCATATAAGCCATCTTCTAATTTTGGTTTCTTTGGTTTTTTAGCTTCTGCAGTTCCAACTACAGCAAACAAAACAACTAGAGCGATGAGTGCTTTTTTCATATGTATCTACTGTTATTAAACGTTAAATCTAAAGTGCATGACATCACCATCTACTACGGTGTATTCTTTTCCTTCTACACGCATTCTTCCGGCTTCTTTAACGGCAGCTTCTGTTTTGTAGTTGATGAAATCGTTGTAAGCAATCACCTCCGCACGGATAAAACCTTTTTCAAAATCGGTATGAATAACACCTGCTGCTTGCGGTGCTTTAAATCCGTTGGTAATGGTCCAAGCACGTACCTCTTGCACACCTGCCGTGAAGTAAGTAATTAAGTTTAACAGCTTGTATGCTTCTTTAATTAGTTTAGCTACACCCGATTCGCTTAATCCTAAATCAGCTAAAAATGCAACACGATCTTCGTAGCTTTCTAAGCCGGCAATATCTGCTTCAATGGCTGCGCTAATCATAATAATACCTGCACCTTCTTTTGCTGCGGCTTCTTTTACCATGTCAACATATTTGTTGCCATTCACCACCGATGCTTCATCTACGTTACATACGTACAATACCGGTTTTGAAGTTAACAAGAAAATGTCTTCCACGTATTTGGCTTCTTCTTCGGTAACTTGGCAGTTACGTGCTGATTGTCCCGACTCTAAATGATTTTTGTATTTCAACAAAGCAGCTTCTGCTTTTGCTGCTTCTTTATCACCGGTTTTTGCAGCACGGCTAATGCGTTGTAGTTTTTTCTCAATACTGTCTAAATCTTTTAACTGTAACTCGGTATCGATAATTTCTTTATCGCGTATAGGATTTACACTTCCATCAACGTGAATAATGTTGTCGTTATCAAAGCAACGCAACACATGTAAAATAGCATCGGTTTCGCGAATGTTGGCTAAGAACATATTTCCTAAACCTTCGCCTTTACTAGCTCCTTTCACGAGTCCGGCAATGTCAACAATTTCAATGGTTGTTGGTACAATACGTTGCGGATTGATCAATTTAGCCAGTTCATTCAAACGCTCATCCGGAACGGTAATGGTGCCTACGTTAGGTTCGATAGTACAAAAAGGGAAGTTTGCTGCTTGAGCTTTTGCATTACTCAAACAGTTGAAGAGGGTTGATTTTCCTACGTTGGGTAACCCAACAATGCCGCATTTTAATGCCATTTGTTTTTCGTGTATAAGTTAAAAATCCGAATGTCGTTTTCAACATTCGGATTAAAAGTGTTATTACTTAATAAATTGTTTCATATCAGATATGAGCTTTTCTGCTAAGTGATTAGCAGTGGCTTCACTCTGGCTCTCCGCATAAATACGAATAATAGGTTCGGTGTTTGATTTGCGAAGGTGCACCCACTCTTTATCAAACTCGATTTTTACTCCATCAATCGTATTAATAGGCTGTTTACTGTATTTATCTTGAATCTTTTGCATTAACCCGTCTAAGTTAATATCAGGAGTTAATTCAATTTTCTTTTTCGCAATGAAGTAGTCAGGATAGCTGTTGCGCAAAATGCTGCACAATTTTTTCGACTTAGCTAAGTGTGTTAAGAATAAAGCAATACCCACTAATGCATCGCGACCGTAATGACTCTCCGGATAAATAATACCTCCGTTACCTTCGCCACCAATTACTGCGTTGGTGTCTTTCATCATTTGTACTACGTTTACTTCACCCACTGCACTGGCACTATAGCTTCCTTTGTGTTTTTCGGTTACATCACGTAACGCACGTGTTGATGACAAGTTAGAAACCGTGTTTCGTTTTTGTCCTAAGCGCTCTAAAGTTTCATCGCTCACATTTTTTAGCACATAGTCAGCTACAGCTACTAAGGTATATTCTTCACCAAACATGCTGCCGTCTTCGTTCACCAAAGCCAAACGATCTACATCAGGGTCAACCACAATGCCTAAATCAGCTTGGCTGCGTTTTACTTCCGATGAAATCTCATGTAAGTTTTCAGGAAGTGGTTCCGGGTTATGCGGGAATTTTCCATCAGGTGTGCAATACATTTCAATGATATCATCTACACCTAATGCTTTTAACAACATAGGAACAGCAATACCTCCGGTTGAGTTTACAGCATCCACCACAATTTTAAATTTACGCGCTTTAATGGCTTCTACATCCACTAACTCTAATGCTAAAATTTTATCAATGTGTTTTTTGATGGCGTTACGTCTTTCGGTAACCGTTCCGATTTTATCAATTAAGGCAAAATCAAATTCAGCTTTATCGCCTAAAGCCAACACTTGTTTACCTACTGCATCGCTAATAAACTCACCTTTTTCGTTGAGAAGTTTTAATGCATTCCATTGTTTTGGATTGTGGCTGGCTGTTAAAATAATACCACCATCAGCATTTTCCTCTTTTACCATTAATTCAACAGTAGGCGTAGTGCTTAGGCCTAAGTCAATCACATCAATACCCAAACTGATTAATGTGCCCGTAACCAAACGGTTCACCATATCGCCACTTATGCGGGCATCTCTACCCACTACAATGCGGCAGGTTGTTTTCTCACCTTTAATTATTGTACCGAAAGCCGCAGTATATTTTACCACATCAATTGGGGTTAATGCGTCACCTGCTTTGCCACCGATTGTACCTCTTATACCTGAAATTGATTTAATTAACGTCACGTTCTCTTATTTTTAGGGAGCGCAAAAATATTACTTGTTGCCTTGCTAACCAAGCTAAGTTTGTAAGTTGCTGATATCCTTATGTCTTGAAGCTTTATTTGGGTTCTATGCCTTAAAAAAACTAAACTTGCTCCTGCATGCAACCGTCAAAAGAGTGGTTTAGCGAGTGGTTCGACTCGCCCTATTATCATATTTTGTACAAGAACCGCGATATGCGGGAGGCTGAGTTTTTTCTTAGAAACTTGGTACGTAAACTGGGTTTAACTCCTGAACAAGAGTTGGTTGACTTGGCATGCGGCAAAGGTAGGCACAGTATATTTTTAAACTCGTTGGGTTTTAACGTTACCGGTGTTGATTTGGCTGCACACAGTATTGCTGCGGCAAAGTTTTTTGAAAACGACCGATTGCATTTTGAAGTGCAGGATTTGCGCAACCTTCCTTATCACAATCGATTTGATGTGGCGTTAAACTTGTTTACCAGCTTTGGTTACTTCGATTGCGATAACACCAATCAAACGGTGATTAAACAAATTTACCAATCGTTAAAACCGGGTGGCACATTGCTCATCGATTTTATGAATGTAGCTTGCGTATTGAGCAAACTAGTTCACGAAGAAACCAAAGAAATTGACGGTATTCATTTTCATATTACGAAGCAAGTAGTTGATGGGGTAATTGTAAAACGCATTGAGTTTACCGATAAAGGAAAGTCGTATACATTTTCGGAAGAAGTACAGGTGCTTACGTTGGATGATTTTAAACGCTTGTTCGATTGCGGAGGATTTGAATTGAAAGCCACATACGGTAATTATAAGTTAGAACCGTTTGATGTGAACAGCAGCGATCGATTAATTTTGGTAGCTACAAAACATGTTTGATACGTTAACACAGTTGGACACCACATGGTTTTTAGCCATTAACAATGGGTTGCAAAACGCGTTCATGGATGTGGTTTGTCCATACTTGCGCGAGCCTAAATTCTGGATTCCGCTTTATGTGTTAGTAGCATGGTTATCGTATAAAAAGTTTGGGAATAAAGCATTATGGGTCATGTTGGCTGCGGGTTTGTTGGTGCTTATCAGCGATCAATTCAGTGCCAATTTAATTAAGAAATCGGTGATGCGATTGCGTCCATGCAATGATCCTACACTAAAAGACCGAGTTCATTTATTGGTTCATTGCGGACAAGGATATAGTTTTATGAGTGCACATGCTACCAATCATTTTGCGATAGCGGTATACTTTAGTTTATTGTTTAAAACCTATTGGCGTTGGTTATTACCTATTGCGTTGATGTGGGCTGCAAGTATTGCGTTTTCGCAAGTTTATGTGGGTGTGCATTATCCTTTAGATGTAATTTGTGGTGCGCTAACCGGAAGTGCTTTTGGATATCTTGCATCAAAATTGGTTCGACAAAAATTAGCGTTGTAATAAGATGATTTGGTGGTTTTATATATTATTAATTGCATTTCCACTTGTTGGTGGAGTGATAGGTTATTATGCTAATCTGAGTAAAAAGATTAATATCAAACTACTGCTCGCATTTGCCGGTGCGTATTTGCTTTCTGTGGTTTTGTTTCACCTCATACCTCATATTTATGCGGAGGCTAATGTGGTTTCAGGGGCATTATTGCTGGCGGGATTTTTCTTTCAAGTGTTTCTTGAGAAATTTTCGCGTGGGGTAGAGCACGGACATTTACACTTGCATCAACATGGTAAACCCAATAAGCTTATTCCGTACGAAATTCTGATTAGCTTAAGCTTACACAGTTTTATGGAGGGTATGCCTTTGGGCAGCGGTTTATTAGGTGATGAACGTAGTCAATTATCGTTTCTGTTTGGGATTGTAAGTCATGAAATGCCGGCTGCTTTTGCTATGGTAAGTATATTAAAAGCAAGTCATTTAAAACCGCATTTATTACGTTGGTTTATTGTGGTGTATGCGAGCATGAGTGCAATGGGAGCTGGTATAAGCAGTATGCTTAAATATTCGGTTGATGAGCATGTGTTTGAATATTTGATGGCATTTGTGGTTGGAACGTTCTTGCATATTGCTACTACTATTTTGTTTGAAAACAGTGAAGAGCATCGCTTTAGTGCAGGCAAGGTAGTTGCCATAATTGGTGGTATTGCATTAGCAGCATTAGTTAGTTTATAGGCATAAAAAAAGCGCAACCTTGTAGGTTACGCTTTCTATTTAATTTCGTTTTCGGTTATTTTTTAGGAGCTAATGTTGCATCTACACGTACGCTTATTTCTTCGGCAATTTTAGCCATCACCAATTCAGGGATTTTTACATTGTGGTCTGCATTTTTTACCATGAAATCACTAATTAATTGCACGGTTCCACCTTTAACTATAATTCGTCCTTTAATAGTACGTGGTTGATCAACACCATGAACAGTTAGTGTACCGGTAACGGTTACATCATAACTTCCATCTTTAGTGTAATCTATTTTTTCGTTGATTTTTCCTTTAAATAAACTTGATGGGTATTTTTCACTCTCCATGTATTTTTCATTGAAGTGTTCTTGCATCAATTTATTTGGGAAATTGAATGAGGTGTTTTGCACTTTAAATACCACATCGCCTGTTGCAGTGTTTAATAACACAACTGCGGTATTCGAATGTGCTTCAATATCTTCAACAGGTGTTTTGCTAAAGAAATCAATCTTACCGTTTGAGGTGCTGTAAATTTGAGCATTTACTTGTATGGTAAGACCTATGGCCACCATCAGAAATAGCATTGTTTTTTTCATATGGTTTGTTTTTATACTGTTATACATGAACCTTGCCAAACTTACTCTAAACTAAACGTTCTCGATAAGTTAAAGCCAAAGCGAATGGTATTAAATTGAATTGGGTTAACGTTTCTGCCAATAAATTGTTGCTCGATTAACCCTTGGCTATTGGTGAAATGCAGTTGAAAAACGTGTCCACCTGTTTCGATATCAAAGCCTAATGCAAATGAGTCGTAATACTTATCACCATTTAAGTTGGTTTCGTTACGTGCATTTAAACGTGGCACATATTCGAAATTTAAGCGGGTACTGCGTGTAAGTTTAAATGAACCTCCCACACCTAAAGCAAAAATATCATTTGATTGCTTTTTGGTATCCACTAAATTATAGTGCACAAAAGTGGGAACAAGTGCTAACGAGACATAATCGTTAAACTTTTTAGTAATGATGAGTTGGTTTACAAACGAAAGGCGAGAAGTGAAAAAGTTATTGATGTTTTTATTTGGCCACTCCATGGTAGTGATGCCTACATTACCAAAATAGTTTAAGCTAATAGGCATACTTTTTTTACCACGAGTTTGTTCCAATATTTTATATTTGGTAAACAAGTCGTAGGTTTTATCCGTAGTACTTCTTCCCACTCCCAACATCCATTTGTCAGTTACACCATATTCTAATCCTAGACGCATTTGCGCACCATCTAAACCAAACATGTTATAGAAACCGAAGTTGTTACTGCCTTCAATGGCCATGGGTTGAAATCTGTGCTGAATGCGGAAGTCGAGGTGTTTGGCCTTCATTTGTTCGTTGGTATGCAGGTTTACCAATCGAGTTGATTTGAACGTAGCGAATACAGGAGTTGGTTTATCCGGTGCCGTTTCGTCCATCATCTTCATCAAGTCATCTTGCGCGAATAAACTGCTACTCAAGCAAGCAAATGCAATGGTTAATAGTTTTCTCATGGGGTTATTATTGTGGCATGCCTGCATTAATCCAAGCGGTTAATTTATTGATATCACAAACTGAAAGTGGCGCTGCAGCAGGCATCGTTTTTTGGTCGATAGCACGAACCTTAACACGTGCGATATTATCTTTTACTTTTTGGTATGATGACAAATCAGGGCTTTGTGCGCCTACAACATGGCATCCGGCAGAGGCACAATTGTTATTGATAATAGTGTTAATACCGGTACTGTATTTTTGATTGGTAGTATCACAAGTGCTGGTTCCCCCGTACGTATTCGGGTAAAGTTCTTCTTTATTATCGTAATAGCAGCTTGTGGTGAAAAGCAGGAGCGCGAGCGTGCTGATATAAAATAAGTTTTTCATTATAGTTAGTTAAAGATTATACGTTCTTGAATCACATCATCGTGACAACTGTTACATGAGCCGATGGTGGTTTTTGAACTCATCGATTCGTTTTCACTTCCATCAGCATTGATCAATACCGGGTAAAAACCTCCTTTAAAATCAATGATTTTGTTGGTGTAGAAATTTCCTTTCTTATCGATGGTTAGTTTATACAATAACTCTCCGGTTCTGTTCTTACCAGTTCATAGTTCTACGTAACCTCTCGATTTGGCTAAGTCTTTATTGCTATCGTATGCTGTACCTGCCACATTCCACCAGCCTTCTGATGAGGCTTCGTTGTTGTTATCGTTGTGGCATTTCATGCAGTTTTGTCCCATGTTGTGGCTCTCATCTTCCTTGCCACCGCTTTCTTTGGGGTTGCTTTGAATTTCGTCATAATGACTGCACGCAACCAATGTAGTAGCAAGTATGAAAGCGATATATAGTTTTTTTCTCATAACGAGTTAGTTGTTTAAACTTCCGGCTTCAATCCATTTTTGAATCACACGTATTTTGCAATCTTCGAGTTTAGCGCCACCTTTTGGCATCGGACTGCAGGCACCAATTTGTTGTATACTGCACAATAACTTTCCATTAAGTGCATATACTTTGGCATTATCAAAATTATTTAATAGCACTCCACCTCCTGTACTCGCGTTGCTATGGCAACCGTTACAATGAGTAGATAAAATTTTCGACACGCCTCCTGAATAGGTGTAGGTGTTTGTATCACAACGCGGAATATTAGTATTACGAGCACCTTCGTTTATCCACTTCGTGATTAAAGCTATTTGCGTTGAAGAAAGTGGTGTGGCTGGAGGAGGAGGCATGCGTTTATCCGGTCTTGTGGTGGTAATCACATCAATTAAATCACTGTTTCCCGGATTATTCGGACTAACAATTTGCATGATGTTGTTATAATTTGTTAGTACCAATCCTTCGGCAGCGGTACCTATATCATGACAACCACTCATGGTACAATTGGCTACGATAAGTGGGAGTATCTCTGTTTGAAAACTTACAGAATCGTTTGTTGGAACGGGTGTTACCGTTGGAGTAGTAGGTATTGGCTCTTCTTGCGGTTTATGCTTGCAACTAATTGAAGTTACGCAAAGCAAGAGCATTGATAGGTGTGCGAATAAATGGGTTATTTTCATAAAAACTCTTCTGACGTTACAATTCATATCAATGATGACAATCAAGTTAGTCAGATACCTTATGTGTTTAATTGGTTAACGATTCAATAAACTATTTATCAAATTGTTGTAGATACAAGTTTAAGGATAGCAAACGATAAATCAAGGGAGTGTTTGTAAACTTATTTAAATAGGGAAAAGCAATGGTATTAAAAGGGTTAAAATTCCGATGCTTTCATAAAGTCGAGCAATTGTTGGTTACCGGAACTGCGTATATCCGATTTCTCACCCTCCCACGATTTTTTGCCTTTGTAAATGAAGATGATGTTATCACCCATTTCAAACAAGCTTTTCATATCGTGTGTATTGATAATGGTGGTGATGTTGTATTCGATGGTAATTTCTTTGATCAACTCATCAATCAATCGAGAGGTTACCGGATCGAGGCCGGAGTTGGGTTCATCACAAAATAAGTACTTAGGGTTAAGCGCAATGGCACGTGCAATGCCAACACGCTTTTTCATACCACCACTTAAATTAGACGGATATAATTTGTTGATGTTAGGCATGTTTACACGTTGCAAACAAAAGTTCACACGGTCTAGCACTTCATCTGGTTTCATTTTCGTAAACATGCGAAGCGGGAAGGCAATATTATCTTCTACAGTAAGCGAATCGAATAATGCGGTGCCTTGAAACAGCATGCCTATTTCTTTGCGTATGGTTTTACGTTTATTATAATCGAGGCTTACAAAGTTATTTCCATCATATAAAATTTGGCCTTGGTTTACTTCCACTAAACCCACCATGCATTTCATCAAAACACTTTTTCCACTTCCACTCGCTCCAATAACGAAATTACTTTTACCGGGATAAAACTTCGCACTGATATCGTCAAGAATTATCTTGTCGCCAAAACTCTTTGATATGTGTTGTAGTTCAATCATTAGCTTAATAAAATATCTGATAACACATAATCGAAAATAATAACGGCAACGGCACTGTAAACAACTGCTTTGGTGCTGCTTTGCCCAACCTCTAATGCTCCACCCTCGGTACGATAGCCATGATACGCACTAACACTGGTAATTAAAAAAGCGAATGTGGTAGCTTTGATAATAGAGAATACCACCGAAAATGGAATAAAATCAGAACGTAAGCCACGAACAAACTCATCAACAGTGATGATATCACTTGCCATACCCGAAAGTGCACCACCTATAATGGAAAGCACCATAGCATACACAACCAATATTGGGATGGTAAGAATGCCTCCCAAAATTTTGGGTAGGATTAAATAATTAGCCGAGTTGATTCCCATAATTTCTAAAGCATCTATTTGCTCCGTTACTTTCATGGTGCCCATTTCGGATGCTATGCTACTACCCACTTTTCCGGCTAAAACCAAACACGTAATGGTGGGCGAAAACTCATAAATATTACTGTCGCGTACAAAAGAGCCTAACATGTAATCGGGAACTAAACCACTTACCAATTGTGCTCCAATTTGAATAGTGGAAACCGCACCTGTGAATACGGAAATAAGCGATACAATGCCGAACGAGCCTACTCCAATAGATTCCATTTCGTGCACGGTTTGTTTAACGAATACCCTAAAGCGTTCAGGGCGTTTAAACAAACTAATCAAAAACAAGGTATAGTTGCCGAAGTGTTCGAAAAACTTCATTTTAATTTTAAGGAATTATGGCGGTAAATATATGCATACTTAACCCTATTTTTGACCTTTTCCATTTTTTAACATAAAACTGATGGGCGTGCAGAAAATAATTGTGGTTACAGGGTGTACCAAAGGTATCGGCAAGGCAGTAAGTATTACGTTTGCCAATGCCGGTTACCAAGTGGTGGGTTGTGCCCGTAACTTAACAGAGCTGGCCGAGCTTAAGCAAGAGTTGCTACAAATAAATCCTACGGCACAACATGTAACACTTCCCTGCGATGTAAGTAAACGTGAGGAGATTGAAGAGTTTATAACAGAAGTAAAAAAAGTGCATCCACGTATTGATGTGTTGGTGAATAATGCCGGAGTATTTAAACCGGGCAAATTATTAACCGAAGAGGAGGGGGTATTAGAACATTTACTGGATACAAACATCGTAAGTGCCTATCACATGACTCGCGGTTTTTTACCGGCTATGCTGGAGGGTAAGCAAGGTCATATTTTCAATATTTGTTCGATAGCGAGTTTGCAGGCCTATGAGGCCGGAGCTTCATACACGATTAGTAAGTTTGGTTTGTTGGGATTTAGTAAGCAGCTCCGACAAGAAACTATGGGAAGTGGCGTAAAAGTAACATCTGTCATGCCGGGCGCCACACTAACCTCATCGTGGGCCGGAGTTGATTTACCAAGCAGCAGATTTATACAGCCCGAAGACGTGGCTCAAACAATTTTAAGCATTTGTGAGTTAAGTAGTAGTGCCGATGTGGAAGAGGTAGTAATCAGACCTCAACAAGGCGACATTTAGAAGAAACATAAACCATGCAATTACAAGAGTTTAATCAACTATACTGCGATAGCCTTCATCAATATAAACGCAGAAAAACATCAACCGTGAAAATTGGCGATTTGTGCATGGGTAGCGATTATCCCATTCGTGTGCAAAGTATGACCACCACCGATACGATGGATACAGCAGCATCGGTAGCGCAAATAAAACGCATGGTGGAAGCCGGATGTGAGTTGGTGCGTTTAACTGCACCTAGTATTAACGAGGCCAAGAATTTAGAAAACATCAAGAAGCAATTGTTGGCTGATGGTATTCGTGTGCCACTAGTAGCCGATATCCATTTCACCCCAAATGCAGCAGAAGTTGCTGCTAAAATAGTGGAGAAAGTAAGGGTGAACCCGGGCAACTATGCCGACAAGAAAAAGTTTGACGTCATAGAATATACGGACGAGGCTTATCAAGCGGAGTTAGACAGGATTCGTGAAAAATTTACCCCATTAGTTCGCATTTGTAAAGAGTATGGAACTGCCATGCGCATCGGCACCAACCACGGTAGTTTAAGCGATCGCATCATGAGCCGTTATGGTGATTCTCCATTAGGCATGGTAGAAAGTGCGATGGAGTTTTTGCGCATTTGCGAGGATGAAGGGTTTCACAATATTGTACTCAGCATGAAATCGAGCAACACACAAGTGATGGTGGAAGCTTATCGTTTGTTGGTGAAAACCATGAACGAAAATAACATGCACTATCCGTTGCATTTAGGAGTAACAGAAGCTGGTGATGGTGATGATGGACGTATAAAAAGTGCTTTGGGTATCGGAGCGTTGTTAGAAGATGGCATTGGTGATACCATTCGGGTATCGCTTACCGAGGATCCTGAATTTGAGGTACCCGTTGCGCAACGATTGGTAAAGCGTTACGATAACAGAAGTGCACATCAACCTATTGTAAATGCGACTCAACCAACCACTGCCTGGAATCCATACAATTATGGAAAACGTGTGAGCACTGAAATGAGCAATATTGGAGGTCATAATGTGCCCCGTGTGATTGCAGATTTTAGTCACGCAGCAGAAGTTACTCCTGAATTACTGAAACAAGTTGGCCATGTGTACGATGCCAAGTTGGACAAATGGCATATGACCGACTTAGGTTGCGATTTTGTTTATTTTGGATCGCACCAACCCGGGTTTATGTTACCAAATGGTGTTAAAGGACTTGTAGACGCAGCAATTTGGAATGTGGTTACAGATAAGGTAAACTTTTACCCATGGTTTAGTGCTGCCGATTTTATGAATACCAATGCGTTGAGCAGCACGCTCAATTTTGTATCGGTTTCATCTCATGCGCTTACTGACGATATTCTTCAAAAGATAAAAGCTACAGCAAAAACCGTTTTAGTGATTTCAACTGAAAACGAGCATGCTATGCCCGACTTGAGAAATGTAATTTTTAGGTTGCAGCAACAACATATAGATGTTCCTGTGGTGTTGCATCGAAGTTTTGAGACAGCAGTAGAGGAGGAGTTTATGCTTCACGCCTCAACCGATTTAGGAGCGTTACTTATTGATGGCATGGGAGATGCGGTGATGTTATCCGCACCATCTATCAAAGCTGAACGTGTTAACCAAATAGCGTTTGGAATTTTACAGGCAGCAAGGGCACGTATTACCAAAACAGAATACATTAGTTGTCCAAGTTGCGGACGTACTTTGTTTGACTTGCAAGAAACAACTGCTATGATTCGGAAGCAAACCGACCATTTAAAAGGTGTTAAAATTGCCATTATGGGATGTATTGTGAATGGTCCGGGTGAAATGGCTGATGCTGATTATGGTTATGTAGGTAGTGGGGTAGGGAAAATTACTTTGTATAGAGGTAAAGAAGTGGTAAAGAAAGGAATAGAAAAAGAAACTGCGGTTGACGAATTGATTGAATTAATCAAAGGTGATGGCCTTTGGATAGAGAAATAAGGTCTTTTTTGACAGCATCTGTGCAACTAATTTGTACAACATGCGGTCATTACTTTGATAAAAACGAAAAAACGTTAGTTTTGTCGAAAATTACTAAACAACTAAACAACAGGATAAGATGAAAAAGTTATTACTAAGTGCAGCTTGTTTGTTAGCTTTAGGTGCAGTTGATGCTCAAAACATCAGCATGCCAAAAGTTAACTTGGGCACTCCGGCTAATGTTCCGGTAAAAAACACTAAACAACAATTAAACAAAGCCGGTGACGTTTCTGATTGGTACAACCCGGTTGATTTTTGGTCACGTTCTTCAGTAGGTGGTCAGTTCTCAACAAATCGTTTCGTGAACTTTATTATGCATGATTCATTAGCTAAATATGTTAATGATGATGGAACAATTGATTACGGTACAGGAGCTACTTCAGTAGGTCAAGTGCTTGATCCTAAAGATGAATTAATTTTGTCTACAGATAATCCGGGTATCTGGTTATCAGGTTATGTAAAATATACAGTTGACTCATTACGTTTTACTTACTTATACGTTCGTAACACCGATTCAACTCAAGACGAATTAGGACAAACTATGCCAGTATACGATACGTTGTTTATCGCATATTTCGCAGGTAATCAAATTCAAAAAAATCCATTTACTAATACTGCTTCTTACGGCTTAAACTCAAGAGTTAGCTGGACAGGCGGATCAGTTCGTATGCCTTCAAATGCATTTAAAATTGATACATTAATTTGGGGACCTGGTACAACTGATTCAACAAGAGCTAATAATAACAATGGTTTCGAAAACAGCTGGAGTTTAAAAACATACGCTGTTGCTGCTCCTGCAGGAATGAATGTTAATCCAACAGTTAATCCTAATACAGGTGCTGTAAGCAATGATTTAGTTGCAGCTACAGTTACGTTCAAAGCTGGTGTTAAATCAGTAAGAACTATTGCAACTAGCGATACTACAAGTGTAAGCGATACAGCAGTAATGATTTACCAATTAGATCCTACTACTTTACAAGCAGGAACTCGTAGAACTAACTACTTCGGTTACTTATTGTTCGCTAACGATGAGTCTGTATCAGGTGTTGATTTCAAAAACGAGAAGTCATACACTAACTCATTAATTGCGTACCCACGTTATTCATACGCAACTACCGGTACAATTGGTTACATCCCTGGTCAGTTGTTCGGTGCTACTACTGCTTACGATCAATTTATCGATATGGATTTCCACTTAACTACTACTTCTGGTAACGTAGGTTTAGCTGAGCATGAAGTAGTATCAATCGGAAGTGTATACCCTAACCCTGCAACTAATTACACTTATGTAACTTTCAATACTAAGAAAGCTGCTGATGTAACTGTTTCATTAACCAACATTGTTGGTCAAGAAGTGGCTAGCTTAAACGCTGGTAAATTAGCTGCAGGTGTTAACGAAGTGAAATTAAACTTAAACGGATTAAAAGCCGGTATCTACTTTGTTAACGTAACTCTTGACGGTGTTACTTCAACTAAAAAATTAACTATCGCTGAATAATCTTACAGCAGATAATAAACTCAACAGCCTCGGATAACCTCCGGGGCTGTTTTGTTTTATAAATTTCGTACTTTGCCTATGTAATTCATACGTATGGGAAGTTCCTTTAACATTGATAAGCGAACCATCGCCTTTATTGCACTTAATGCATTTGGCTTGTTCATTATTTATCTGCTCAGTGATTTTATCACGCCATTTTTAGGTGCATTGATGTTTTATGTGCTTTTCACTCCTATGATGGATTTTTTGGTAGAAAAGCGCAAGTGGAAAGACAGCTCTGCTGCTTTTGCAATTATCTTCATCTCTTTAGTCATTATACTTATTCCAACTATCGTATTAACGAACATGTTGTATGGTAAAGTAGTTTCCATCATTAATAACCCAGCTGCATTTATTTCTTCTATTCAGTTATTAGATGCCAAGTTTGTGGAGTTAACCGGAAGGCAATTAATTACCACAGAGATGATAACCAAATTGCAAGAAGGCTTGGGTTCGTTGCTGCCATCGTTTATTAATAAAATTTTTGTTGTGGTGGGTAATATTGGTATGATGTATTTTATGTTATACTACATGCTGGTGCAACGCAAAAAAATGCACGATGAAGTAAATGGCTACCTACCCTTTAGTGAAAATAATATCAAACTATTGGCTAAGGAATTGGATTCACAAACGCAATCAAACGCCATTGCAGTGCCTTTAATTGCCATTATACAAGGAACAGCAGCAGGAATTGGTTATTGGATTTTTGGACTACAAGAGCCTGTTTTCTGGGGTGTGATTACTGCGTTCGTATCTATTCTGCCACTGGCAGGCAGCACGTTGGTATGGGTTCCTGCGGCTATATTTATTATGGCTACACAAAACGTATGGATGGGATTAGGGCTCGCGGCATACGGTGGCTTCGTTATTATCAACATTGATAATATTGCGCGCTTTAGCATACAAAAAAAGTTTGCCGATGTTCATCCGCTTATTACTGTTTTTGGAGTGATTATTGGGTTGAACTTATTCGGTATTCCGGGATTAATTTTTGGTCCTTTAATGCTTTCTTATTTCATCATTTTTGTAAAAATGTACAGGGGCAACTATTTAGAATAGCGCCCCTGCAAAAAATATATTTACTACTGTTTAGTGTTGGTGTTGTAACTCTTCAATAGAAGGACGGGTATAATACCCGGTTCCATTGTAAGGGCGTTTGCGTGGATGAACTTTACATGCATCGCTACAAGCTCCTTCCATTTCTGCACCGCATGTTTCGCACATATTAAACTGTTCGTTACATTCCACATTCGCACAGTTGAGGTTACGGAAAGTAGGAGTACCACATTTTTTGCATGATGCAATAGCCGTTGGATTTACATGGTTTACGGGAACACTCACACGACCATCAAATACATATAAACTTCCGTCAAAGTCTTTTCCACCGGTTTCTTTGGCATAACCAATAATGCCATTATGCAATTGGTATACATCTTTAAAACCTTGTTTCAATAAATAGGCAGACGCCTTCTCACATTTAATACCACCTGTACAAACCGTTACTACTTTTTTGTCTTTGAATTGCTCTAATTCGGCAACCTTATTAGGGAATTCACGGAAAGTTTCAATATCGAGTGTTACTGAATTTTTAAAGCGTCCTAAACGAGTTTCATAATTACTGCGCACGTCAATAATTACCACATCCTCTTGCTCTTTTAAGGCCTCAAATTCTTTACCGCTTAAATGTTTTCCAGTTTCTACGGTCGGGTCAATTTCCTTCGGATTACGTAATCCCGAGTGCACGATTTCTTGTTTGTGACGCACATGTATGCGGTTAAATGCATGCTCGTGATGCTCGTCAATTTTAAACTCAATGCCACTAAAACGAGGGTCGTTTTTCAGGTGGTTCATGTAAGTTTCGCAAGCTTCTACCGTACCACTAATGGTTCCGTTAATGCCTTCTTGGGCAATGTAAATTCTACCTCTAATGCCAATTTCCTTGCAAAAGGCAAGGTGCTTAGGTACAAGTTCTTCCGCGTCAGGAAGATTAGTGTAATAGTAGTAAGCTATTACATAATACTGATTGTTGCTATTCTCCATATGCAAGATGGGTTAACAAATAATAAATTAAAGGGGCAAATATATGCCCCTTTTTTCAGTATCAAAACAGACTGAGTTTTATCACTTGTTGACGGTGTTCTTGAGTTACGTGTAAGTAATAAATCCCGTCTTTCAACTCTTTAAAGGAGAGTGATGAAGTAGAACCAATTCCGCTCCATGATTTTACTACTTGTCCTTTGGCATCATATACCCAAATACTTAAAGGCTCAGACGATTCGCTGCAAAGGAGTGTGTATGTTTTATCACCTTGTGGTAACACTTGCACAAAATTAACCGTTTGATCTAATTGTGGTGCCACTGCAATAATTTCACTCCACGTAAACGAACCATCTAAATCAACTTGTTTAATGCGGTAATAATGTACATCTGCTCCCGGTTTGTAATCGATGTAACGGTATGCTTGCCCGAACGAACTATGCGTTTTACTATCAACCGATGCAATGCGTTCCCAAGTTTGCTGCTCGGCACTCTTTCGATAGATTTCAAATCCTTTACTGTTTTTCTCCGAGGCTGTGTACCAATTCAATTCTACATCAGTTTGATGAATACGTTTGGCAGTAAACTTGGTGAGCTTTACCGGTAATGGATTATTGGTAGGTCCATTAAACTCAAAATTATCAATAGCAATACCAACGTCTGTAGCACTGCCGTCTGTTTTAAATACAAATCGGAAGGAAACCGAACTTTGTCCGGCAAATATGTTTGTAGTAAAACTGCGTTGCGCAAAACTTATCATAGTGGTACTGCTACTAAAGTAGGCTTCGTTTTGCGGAAACGGTCTGCCTGTGCTGGTATTTCCATAATCATACCAATTGGCAGCAGTAGTGGTACCAAGCGGAATCCAAGTGTTTCCATTATTAATTGAATACTCTACTCTAAATCCATCCCATGTAGCTTCTGTTTTGTACTTGGTGTAAAAACTTAGGGTATAATTTCCTGCAGCTGTACAATTAAAACTTGGGGTGTATAAATGTGCTTCACTATTATCTACATAGTTTGATGCTAGAGAAGTAACCCATGCATTATTTCCACTAAAAGTTCCACTTTTTCCTGCTATCACCGAAAAGCCTAATTCGAATGGTGTTCCGGTAAAGTTAAGAGGGGCGAAGTCGGTAGTGTTTATATCAAAGTTACCACCTTGTGCCAAAGTGTATGGCACACCGCGATACGGTAATACTTTGATAAATCCATTTTTAGTAATAGTTGATGCTCCACTGTTTATAGTAAGTGTTACGTTGTAATACCCACTTGCTGTATACGTTTTTTGTGGATTAGCAGATGTGCTTGTTGTTCCATCACCAAACTGCCAAAAATAACTTGTTGCTCCGGTAGAGGTTGAACTGAATTGAACAGCCGTATTCGGATAAATTACACTACGATCTGAAATGAAATCTGCATTAGCAGTTACAGGTACTCCGGTAAATGCATCGCATGAGAATAACCCACGACCATGCGTTGCTGCTATCACCATTTTATCTGAGTCTCGCATCTTCAGCATATCAACGCGGGTATTACTTAACCCACTATTTGATGGTTGCCAATTGGTGCTTGCTCCAATAATAGAATCTGTACTCCACACACCTAATTCGGTTGCGATGAGAGCTTGATAATTTTTGTTTGGACTTAACAATATCCAACGAATAGGCATATCGGGTAAATTACCGTCAATTGCGGTCCATGATGTTCCACCATTTTTAGTTTCCCAAATATTGGTAATACCATAATTGGTCATTACTGCAATAATGTGGTTTTCGTTTCCTTTTTCTACTTCAATACAATTCACATAACCGCCTGTTGACATACCTGCACCTACGTTTATTTGTGTTCCGGCAACTGTTCCTGTTACGGTGTTTGCCGAGTCAATCCGAACAACTCGACCTGTTGATGTGCCTATGTATAATCGGCCTACCACATTGGGTGATACTTTAACTGCACTAGGGGTAGAGTTAACTGTTGTTACTGTGATGTTGCTTGTGGTATTTCCTGTTTGAGGATTACTCCAACGCATAAACACACCACTGCCGTATGCGGAGTACATGATGTTTAATGAATCATCATAGTCTGAAGGATTGATAAAACGTCCGGTGCTGCTTCCAAATGTTAATCCTGTTCCACTAAAACTTGTCCCTCCGTTGGTGCTTCTGTAAAAAGCATTATATACGTAAGAAGTAAACATAAAGCTAGGTTGATTCTGATCAATGTGACAAAACGCACCATCACCCCCGGTAACCTCTGTTGTGCTGTTTATACCTGCTGTGGTGAAACGGTGTGAACCGTTGTCTTGCGCACCTGCCAAGAAAAAATTGTTGCCCGCTGTTGGATGAATATCACACGCATAAAATTGTGTAGAGCGATAATTAGTTTCTTTACTACTTATGGTTGGAATGGTAGCTGTTGCATTTATACTTCTGTATATACCACCATCGTTACCAAAATAAATTACGTTTGAATTACCCGGTTCAAAAATTGCGATGTGCTGATCAGCATGTACTTCTTGGAAACCAAAGCCTCCATACCAATGTGAAACTTGTTGCCATGACGTACCTCCATTACTAGTTTTAAATAAATCAATACCACCAACAAAACACACATTGCTGTTATTCGGATCTACTGCAATAGATAAATCATACCAAGCTTGTCCTCTCGAAAAATCAGTTGCCGGGATACCGCCATCTGCATCATCAGGATATGCGGTAAGTGTATCGAATGAAGCTCCGGCATTTAAACTCTTAATGATACAACGAATTTTACTCGATTGTTCTACAATTCCCCAAATGGTGTTGGTGTCGTTATCGCTTAAAGCAATTTCAATTTCTCTACCATTAAAGTTGTTTAGGGTAAGAGGTGTGGTCCAAGTTGCGCCATTGTTGTATGATTTGTGAATGGTTCCTGAGGTTGAACCGGAGCCACTCATGGTTGCATATAATGTGCCGTTAGCTGCACGTTCAATGTCTTCTGCTTCATTTCCACCGGCCGATGAAATACCTGTTCCTAACACTTTAGTAAACGAGGTACCTCCATTTACTGAACGATATAATCCGGTTTGCGCAGCTACAAAAACGGTATCTCCATTGTTTAAAGCAAATACGCGTTGGCAATAGTAAAAATTTGAATTGTTGGTAGCCGATAGCTGAGTCCAAGTTGCACCACCATTTGTACTTTTCCAAACGCCCAAACCACGCATGGCATCAATATTTCCATTGCCTTCTCCTGTTGCAAAGTACATCACTTGCGGATTGTTTTTGGCTTGGGTAATAGAGGTTATTGCCATGTTATCAAAGAAATCATTTTGGTTAATCCAAATAGGACTTGCAGCAGTAATATCTGTGGTTTTCCATATCCCACCGGCCACACTTCCTACCCAAACTGTTTTACGTGTGGCATCATTCAAATCAACTAAAATAGCACGTGTTCTTCCTCCACAATTATTCGGTCCGCGTTCAATCCAATTAATACCTGATATGGCCGCCTTACCCAATGTGCGTTGTACTAACTTTTGTTTGTATTCAAATGCTGCTAACAAACGGTCGCGTGGCACTTCTCCCAAAGCAGGGTCCATGGTCATTTCTTTTTCTTGTAACCAGGCCTGGTCCATTCTATCGCGCTTAGGTACTTTTTTCTGCGGTTTATGATAGGGTTTGAAATGGTATGTAGGAATAAGATTAAATCCAATGAAGCAAATCAAAAGAAATATGCTGGAGGTTAGTATATTTTTTCTCATGTGTAGTTTAGCAGTTTATTCAATATTAAGGTTTTATAAGATTAATTAAAAGCATTTTTGGGTGGATTGTAACTTCCAATCGTTTCGGTTAAATTGCCACCTATGAATAAAAAGGTCGTATCCCTATTTATACTGCTTTACAGCAGTGTTTCATTACTAGCACAAACCGGTGAATACCGCAGTGCCGATAATTCATATTATTGGAAAAACAGAAAACCGTTTGCCGGTTATTGGCAGCAAGATGTGAACTACAGCATCAAAGCTAAACTTATTGATTCGATTGATGTGGTGGATGCATTTGAAGAATTGGTTTACTACAACAACTCTCCTGATACCTTAACTGAAGTGTACTTTCACTTGTATCAAAATGCATTTTTAAAAGGGGGCTATTTACAACAATTAAACAAGGCCAATAATTATTACCAAAAGTTTGGTAAGTATGAAGCGAATGGTAAAGGAACCGAGATAGAAAGTTTAACCGTATTGAATATGAGTATGCCTGAAGGTCCTCAACCTGCGGGTGTTGAACCTGCAATATCGGAAATGGCTATCAGTCCAAAAATTGACTACAGTATTATGAAGGTGAAATTGAACGAACCGATTTTACCGAATAGTAGCATCACGTTTCGTATAAAATTCAAAACTTATTTTGATGATGGTGGTGACCAACGCAGACGTATGAAATTGTACGGTGCTTACGGTTACAAACATTACAATGGAGTGCATTGGTATCCGCGCATTTGTGTGTACGATAGAAAATTTGGTTGGGAAACCGACCAACATTTAGGTAAAGAGTTTTATGGCGATTTTGGTACCTACACGGTAGAAATGACTATGCCAAGTCATTATGTGATGGATGCAACCGGATTGTTGTTGAATAAAGACGAAGTGCTTCCTGCAGACTTACGTGCGAAACTTGATATCAAAAATTTTAAAGATAAACCACTTGAAGAAAAGCCATCTATCATTACACCCATTGATGGCAAATGGAAAACCTGGAAATTTCGTTCGATTAACACACATGATTTTGCTTGGACAGCCGACCCTACTTACCGCATTGGGGAGGTGAATATTAAGTTGCCAAACGGAAATCAAGTGCAGTGTATTGCATTAGCACAAGAACCACATGCCTCGCGTTGGCAAGATGCGGCTTTGTTTTGTGCTAAAGTGGTAGAATTATACTCGAAAGATTTTGGTATGTATGCGTATCCAAAAATGATTGTAGCCGATGCACAAGATGGTATGGAGTATCCCATGTTAACGTTGGATGGAGGCTTATCTCCGGGTTATTACGGATTGTTCGCACACGAAATTGGTCATAACTGGTTTTTCGGAATGGTGGGTAATAACGAAACCTATCGCGCCAGTTTAGATGAGGGTTTTACGCAATTCCTAACGCATTGGAGCATGACACGTTTAACACAAGAGCAACCGGTGGTGCGTGGTAAAGGATACGCAGCCAAGTTTTATAAACCATTACCTCTGCTCGATCAAAATGTGTATTGGGGTTATTTGCGAGATGCCATTAATGGAAGCGATATGCCACTAAATACACATAGCGATGATTTTAACGGTGCACTGAATCACAGCGGTGGTTACGGACACGTGTACTACAAAACAGCTACCATGTTGTATAATTTGCAATATGTATTAGGTGAAGAATTATTTCAATCGGCTATGCAACATTATTTCAATCAATGGAAAATGTGCCACCCGTATTTCGAGGATTTTAGAAACAGCATAATCAACTACACGCATGTTGATTTGAATTGGTTTTTTGATCAGTGGATGGAAACAACTAAAACCATTGATTACGCCATAAAAGGGAAAGTGGAGAAAGTACTCAATCAAGATGGAACTCCATCCGACTATTACGTTGTAAAATTAAAACGTAAGGGTAGTATGCAAATGCCAATTGATTTAATGGCATACAGTAAAGATGGTAAAATTTATACCACTACAGTAAGTAACACGTACTTCTTCAAAAAATCAAACCAAGCCATACAATCACAAAACACCTGGAGAGGCTGGGGTATACTTAACCCAACTTACAGAGCAGTTGTTTATTGTCCCGGAGGATTGAAAAAAGTAAGTATTGATACGACCTATCGTTTAGCCGATGTGAATCAATTAAACAACAGCACTTGTTTCCCGATGAAATGGACGTTCGATTCGCAAATACGCAGCACACCAAACCGCAGATTTTATCTCGTGAAATGGAGACCGGATGTTTGGTACAACCAATTAGATGGAATTAAAGCAGGCATTCATGTAAATGGAAATTATATGAACTACAAACACCTGTTTAAAACAACAGTTTGGTATAACACGCAAGTAGGACAATCAGCTAAGTTTAATGGGTTTAGCGCAAACCCCGTGAACTATGTGGTTGCTTATACCAACAACATAGCCCGAGATTTTAGTTACACCTTGCAATCGCGTTACTTGGATGGATTATGGATGCATAAGGTAGGCGTAAGTAAAGCGTATGGTAAAAACGTATTTAC
>JACCDH010637303.1_pt1 | contig 22891 bp, 34 predicted proteins | sample 7442481 | NCBI WGS metagenome assembly JACCDH01 (sample SAMN15323433, study PRJNA562643) | freshwater metagenome | isolation source: river surface water | place: USA:Blue River Watershed | collected 2017-08-15
CCATTTTGACCATCTATACCTGAAGTACCGTCAACTCCATTTTGACCATCAACACCTGAAGTACCATCAACACCTTGAGGACCTTGTGCTCCGTCAACACCTGAAGTACCATCAGCGCCTTGAGGACCTTGCGCTCCGTCAATTCCTGAAGTACCATTTTGACCATCTATACCTGAAGTACCATCAACTCCATTTTGACCATCTATACCTGAAGTACCGTCAACTCCATTTTGACCATCAACACCTGAAGTACCATTTTGGCCATCAACACCTGAAGTACCGTCAACACCATTTTGACCGTCAACACCTGAAGTACCATTTTGGCCATCAACTCCTGAAGTGCCATTTTGACCATTAATTCCTGAAGTACCTGAAGTACCGCTCAATCCAGAAGTTGTTCCCCCACTATTTGCAGAACCATAAGCGTCTAAAACATAGCTTACTGTTTGTCCTGCTGTCCAATTTGGAAACGTAAGAACTGGACTTTGAGATTTTGCTTCAAATTCTACTTGTACAGTTATGCCATCACTATCGTTATCTACTCCACCGCCAATTGTAATATCATTTCTTGACCATCCTAAAATCTTATAAATTGCATAGTGATATGGGGTATTGACATTTACTATAGTTATAGTTCCAACTGCGCCATCACCATCAATTCTATGTGTTAAGAAATTTTCTAAAATACCATTTCTAACTCTATCTAAATCTAAATTTCTAAATTTAAGTTCTGTAACTAATGCTGGATTTGCATTATTAAATGTCATTTTTCCAAAATTAGTTGGATCTGCGCCATTAACGGCCTCTACATTATATCTAGAAATTGGTTGATCTTGTTTACCATAACCCGTTGTTGAATTTCCAGTTCCGCCAGTTCCACTTGTCCCTGAAGTTCCTGAAGTACCACCACTTCCTTCTGATAAAGAACCTATTAATAATCTAGGTAACACATAAGTTTTTGCTGAAGGATAATAATTAGTAAAGGTTAAAGCCACTTCAACATATAAATCTCCAGTAATAATTGTAGCAGCTTGTTCAGAAGTAATTGTGAAAGTAACATGACCTTCATTTCCGTTTACAGCGCTACCTAATTCTAGTGGGCTTGTAGTACCAAAAACTCTAGGTTGAGAATATTGATATGTTTTTCTTCCAATAGAATCAAATAACGTTATAGTAATTGAATCCGCGGTTGATAAATTTAATTGATTATTGATATAATCTTTAAAAATAATCAGCTCGACAGTTTGCGAAGAATCCTGTGAAAATTGAATTGAAGAATCTATATACGCTAAAATGTCATCTTTTGATACGTATGGCATTTAATTTCTTAATATTTTTATTGGTTTATATATCACCCTTCTTTATAGCATTAAATAAACTATATCTAGAGATTGGTAATAAACATTCATCAAATGGCATTTCCTTCTTTGCATCTATTCTAACGCATTGCGTATTAGGTTCTAGCACAGACATAGTTGTGACATATGAACTTAATTTTTCTAAGTCATATGGCTCTTCATATTGGAATTCAAACTCGAATTTCTTCCAATTTTCTTGAAAATTCGTGGGCTTTAAAAAATGGTATGTTATTACATTTTTATTGTGATCTATTAAGAATAAAACTCCTTTTTTCCAGACTAAATTTTTCTTTGGAATAGGTGTTATAAAAATGACTTTTTCATTAAGTCTCCATTTGTCTCTTAATAATCTATATAATTTTTCTAGAGATTCTATAGCTTCATCTGCAAGAATTTCTATAATATGTAAATGCTCTGAATTTTCTGGATATTCATATAGAAGCGACATATTTTCTAGGTCTATGCCCTTCAATATTTTCATACGATCGTCAAGTATATTCTTCTCGTATTTATATTTGTATATTTCTTCTAATCTGTTTTCTATTTCTGATAAAACCGAATATAAGTTATTTTCTTTTATTAAAGATCCGTATTTGTTTAATGCAGATAGTAATTTATATTTTTTATATTCGTAATCGATAGGTTCAGAAAACAGCCAATCTTTATCTAGTATATCCATGCAGTATTTATCAAATACGTTGCATTAAATAATTCTAGTATAACCTATTTTTTGTTTTTCATAATTATTTTCTTGCATTATTTCATCCCAGATTTTAGCATATTTTTTGTGTTCTGGTTTTAAAATGTGTTTTGGAATTTCTGCAAAATATCTGGGTAATTGATCCATTTCTTCTAATGAAATTTCTTTACCCTTTGATTGGAATAAGTAATGTATATAAAGTTGTCGTGTTGTTCCATCAAAAGTTTCCATGAATGATTCAACTTCTGATTTTTCTAGATCAAATTCGAGTGCTATTTCTTTAGCTAAGTCTGCTAATAATTTTTGCTCTTCACTTATGTTATGTGATATAATATTATTTTTTCTCTTATTGTGTTTTTTTCTAATATGGTTTAAAAGATCTTGTTGTGTTTCTTCTGTATATCTTTGAAAATGTGGAGCAGCGTAAAGTTCTTCTAATTCTATTTCATAAATTTTATCTTCCAATTTACTTTCTAAAAAAAGATGATTGAACTCAAATTCTCCAGCCTCAATTCTCTGTAAGAGAGGACTAAGTCCTTTAAAATAGTATTGTTTAGGTAATTTTAGTGGTGTATAGAATCTTCTCCACCATGTGAAAGTTCTGCTCATATATTATATTATTATGTTTTCTCAAATATACAAAAAAAAGCCCAAATAAAAAAATTTGGGCTGATTTTTATTTTTTGGTATTTTGAATTACCCTAGATTTTTTGCTTTTAAAAAGACTTAATTCTTTGCCATCATATTCAGATGGATCAATTGCAAGACCCCATTGTAATATAAACCAACTTACTTCATTTTCTGCATTTTTAGAACTAAGTTTTAATTCTGACATAATTCTCTGTTTTGCATATTCTGCAAATTCTCTTTCTGCAGTATAAGTAGTTTTATATTTGGTAAACCAAGTCGGGTCGTTTACAACATCTTCATACTTTTTTCCAAACGGCTCTAATTGCTTATTAATCAATTCAACAAACAATTCTTTTTGTTTATCCCTTCTCATATTTTTTAATTTTGTAAAAGACTAATTTTTTGTAATAAATTTCTATCAGTAAGGCTGATGTAATCATTTAAACTTAATGAAACCATAACTAAATCAGATGCTTCCATACTATTATAATATGTTACTACAATATCATCATAATATGTATCTGAAACTAATTTCTTAAAATCGTGAATATCTGAAATTTTTATATAAATAAAAATCATTATTTTCTAGATTTAGGTTTTACTATTTTATCTATAATTCCGTATTTAACTGCTGCTTCAGCATCTAACCAAAAATCTCGTGTAGCGTCCTTTTTAACCTGTTCTGCTGTTTTTCCACAATAGCTTCCCAATAATTTAAACAGAATTTCATTCACTTTTTGCCATTCAGCCCAATCTATTTCAGCATCTTGAATATTACCACTGAAACCACCCGAAGATTGATGCAACATAGTTGTAGAAAATCTCAATGAAGATCTTTTACCCTTTGTACCAGCTCCCAATAAAACTGATCCCATTGAAGCTGCCATACCTGTATTAACAGTCGCAATATCTGAATTAATATAATCCATAACATCCACCATCGATAAACCAGATTTAACGGAACCACCTGGAGAATCAATGTGCATCGTAATGTCTTCTTTTCCAACCGAGTCTAAAAACATTAATTGAGCTTGAACAACAGTAGACATTGCATCGTTAACTGGACCTGCAACCCATAGAACTCTTTCCATCATTAATCTAGAAAAAATGTCCATTTGTACTGCTCTCAATTCTCGCTCTTCCAAAATGTAAGGCGTTAATGAATTTGAAATTTGATTTTTATGATAGTGTAAATTCATAGAAGAGATGCCATGTTCTGATTGAGCATATCTTTCAAATTCTTGATCTTTTCGTAAATATAACATATTAAATATTTTGTTTTAGTTGTTTAATTAAATCACACGTTTCATATTCCTCTATACTTTCAAAATAATCTAAAGCTTTTCCTAAAGATTTAGACCAATTATCACCAATATTTTCTAAAATTAATGATCGTGTATTATCGTATTCATCTATAATATAGCACAATACACTTTCTGTTTCAACGCCTTCGACTCTATTCATAATGTATTGAACTATGCGCCGAAAAAAAACATCAGCTTCATCTATGCAATCTTCAAAATCGTCTATAACTTTAGATGACTTTAATCTCAACGTTGGTATCTTCATTTTGCTGGTTTTGTAATCTTATATTAAGATAATCAGATAATATATTTTGATAATCTTTTTGCTTCAACTCCGGATTTTTAATCATATCTGTTACTTTTTGGATAAAATTAATACCGTTTGTGTTTAATACTGGATTTCCGTCTTCACTGTATTCAAAAAATGGATTAGAAATTTCCATAGAATATTGAGATTCTTCGGCACCATTAAGTTTAATTGAATCTGCTAATTCAAAATGATGTTCATAAAAATGAATATTATCTGCAAAATGTGCATATGTACCTAATCTTAATGAAGGATATGTTTCTTTTAACCATAAGAACATATGTTGATGTACAAATGCGAAAAATGGAGCGTCAAATGTTAATCCGTAAAAAATATCATTGGATCTCATTTGAACTTTCATATTTAATTTGTTATCTCTAATAAAGAAATTCAAATACATGGTGCATACGAAATCTTTATTACCTTCAAATTGAAATTTAGGCTGATTTAAAAAAGCAATGGCTTGTCGAGTATTCTTGTCACTCTTTAAGGAATTTAAACACCATAGCAATTGATCGCCGAAAAGTAGAGTACCGTAATTTGAATTAATTTCATTAGTTCCGGGATTAGTGATATTCTTCCAAAAACTAGAAAATTGATTGATATAATCAATATTATTATTTTTGTTTAAATACCACGCTAATTCACCTGCGAAATATTTCCAATTAAATTTACGGTCTATAAAATTTGCAAAAGGTTGAGTAGGATCTATTTCTAATTGACCATATATCAACTCTTTTACTTTAAGATCTCTAGGTTGAGCAATCGAACCATTTGATTCAATTACTTTAATAGCATCTATAAAGGTGTTCGAAAAGTTATTCATTTATTATAAAATTAACAGTATATATGAATATTATACTACTATTTTAAAGAAAGTTTATCACTTGTCTTTACTTTGTTAATAGTATATACCGTATCTCCTGGTTTTAATGTACCATCTAAAATAGAATCTGCTAATAAATCTTCAACATATGTTTGAATAGCTCTTTTAATAGGACGTGCGCCGAATTGTTGATCGTAACCTGCTTCTGCTAAAAATTGCTTACATTGCTTAGTAAATTTTAGATTATAACCCTGATCGTACATTCTTTCTAAAACATCCATTAATTCTAGATCTACGATTTTAATAACGTCCTCTTCTTTAAGATGATCGAATAATATAATGTCGTCTAATCTATTTAAAAATTCTGGAGCAAACTTATTTTTTAATTCCTTTCTAACGATAGCTTCTACTTTAGATTTATTAGTTGCTATATTAGAATCAGTTTCAAAACCGATGCCTGTTCCAAAATCTGCTACTTTACGTGCACCGATATTAGAAGTCATTATAATAATTGTATTTGTAAAATCTACTGTACGACCAAGAGAATCAGTCAATCGACCATCGTCCAATACCTGCAGTAGCATATTAAATGTATCTGGATGTGCTTTCTCGATTTCATCAAATAAAACTACAGAATATGGTTTACGACGTACGGCTTCTGTCAATTGTCCACCGTCTTCATATCCAACATATCCTGGTGGTGGCCCAACTAATCTAGATACATTAAATTTTTCTTGATATTCTGACATATCGATTCGGATCATTGCATCTTCAGATCCATAATAATATCTGGCTAAAGCTTTTACTGTTTCAGTTTTACCAACACCAGTTGGACCTAAAAATATAAATGAACCGATTGGTTTTTTAGAACTTGATACACCCGTTCTAGATCTTCTAATAACTCTACACAATGCATCTACCGCCAGATCTTGACCTATGATTAATTTTTTTAATTCACTAGACATAGCCATCACCATCTTGGTTTCATCACCGCTAAGTCTATTTACAGGAATTCCTGTTATTTCAGCTATAGTTTCAGCAACATCGTCTAGAGTAACTTTTGTTTTTTTATCTCTAATTGATTGTTCCCACTCTCTTAGCTTTTTTTCAATCTCATTTTTCTTATTGATTTCAATGTCTCTAAATTGTGCAGCTTTTTCATAATCTTGTTTTGAAACGGCTTCCAATTTATTTTTTCTATTCAGTTCTACTTCTTTTTCTAATTTTTTAACAAAATCTGGAACTTTAATTTCTTGCATGTGAATTTTAGAACCTGCTTCATCCATCACATCGATAGCTTTGTCCGGTAATTCTCTTTGCGTGATGTATCTTTCGCTAAGTACTACACAGCCATCAATAGCATCATCAGTATATTCTACAGCATGGTGATCTTCATACTTATATTTGATTCTATTTAAGATCTCAATCGTTTCATCAATTGAAGGCGGATCAATGAATACTTCTTGGAAACGTCTGGTTAATGCGCCATCATCTTCAATATTTTCTCTATATTCATCTATTGTTGTTGCGCCAATGCACTGAACTTGACCTCTGGCTAATGCTGGTTTAAGAATATTAGAAGCATCTAATGAACCTCCTGCACCGCCTGCGCCAACTAAAGTGTGAATTTCGTCAATAAATAAAATAACATCTGGATTTTCTTTCAACTCCTCGACAATATTTTTCATTCGTTCTTCGAATTCACCTCTATATTTTGTGCCTGCAACGATATTATTAATATTTAAAGAAACGATTCTTTTATTAAAAAGAGTTCTCGCTACTTTTTTATCAACTATTCTTTGTGCAATAGCTTCTACGATTGCTGTTTTACCAACACCCGGATCACCTAAAATAATGGGGTTATTTTTCTTTCTGCGTGAAAGAATTTGACAAATTCTATAAACTTCTTTTTCTCGGCCGATAATAGGATCTAATTTACCCTCTAACGCCATTAAAGTTAAATCTTCACCGAATTGATCTAATAATGTTGTCGATTTTGGTTTTCTTTTACCACTTTGGCCTCTACCAAAATTTTCATCTATGTTATCCATTTATTATAATTTAATTATTTTGACAAATTGTCTGCAGCGCTTACTGCAGGTAATATTTCTGGTTTAATTCTTGCTTTTATACCCATTGATTCAACATAACCTCGAGCAGCTTTTACTAGTTTATTAGACGCGTATTGCTCGTCGTCGTTTAAATCAAGATCTATGTTATGAATATTTATTCCACTTTCTCGTAAGTAGTTTGCCAAAGCAACCGACTTTTCAACTTCATTCCACAATCTTGTCCACAGGTCATTTATTCGATTTACTTTTTGTTTATCGTATAGTACGTGACATCCTGTATCTCCGACATGAATTACGGTCGTAGTCACATAAGTTGTGAATTCACCTTTATTATGAGAATCACAACCAACATAAATTCTAAGGTTATTGAATTTATGGTCCTGAATATATTTTTTTAGATACGCTGAGATTTCAATTTCAGCATCATCTGTTAGTCTCTTAAAAATCATTTGTTAAAAATTAGGCGTTGATTCTTTTCTATATTTGTCAGTGTATTCGATTATTTTTTCAACAGCTTCTTGTCCGCTATTCACAATTCTAAATAAATCGAAATCAGATGCGCTCATTTTTCCAGATGCACATACTGTATTTTTTAACCATTCTATAAGTGGTGTCCAATATTCGGTACCAACCAAAATAATAGGAAATTTGGGCGCGTGACCAGTTTGAGCCAATGTGATAGCTTCAAATAATTCGTCTAATGTACCAACTCCACCCGGAAATACAACAAAGCCTTGTGAATATTTTAAAAATGAAACTTTACGAGTAAAGAAGTATCGACACGTTAAACCAGTTTTCACATATTCATTCATGCTTGCTTCAAATGGTAATTCAATTCCCAAACCAAATGATTTTAATGGATCTTTTTCAAAAGCACCTTTATTGGCAGCTTCCATAATTCCTGGGCCTCCTCCGGTTATGACACCAAATCCAGCTTCAACTAATGCATTTCCAGCTATTCTCGCTTCTTCATACCAAATATCGTCTTTACTAGTTCGCGCTGAACCAAAAACAGAAATACATGGACCTAAATCTGACATCTCATCAAAAGCTCTTGTGAATTCACTTTGAATTCTTAAGATTTGCCAAGCATCAATTGATTTCGTAGTACTCTTATTCATAAATGTTGTTTTTCATAATGTTGTATAGAATTAATCACGGTAGTTTCAAAAAAATAGGGTCTCTAATGAGTCCCTATTTTGTAATCTATTCGTTCTTAAGTATTTTAATCTTCGTAAGTTTTTTCAATAGGTTCAAAATTAGGGGATTTGCTCAAAGATCTCTGAACGCATGAACTACATAATACTTTTGCAGTATCATTACCACAGAAAACCCATTCTTCGCAAGGTCCATCTGAAGGTGCAGCATATGCATATTTACTCTCAGCTGGATTTGAATTCATACAAATCATAGCATGTCGCCCGTCGATTTGTTTTGTCTTATATGTAAAATTTTGTTTTGCCATAATTTATTTTATTAAAATTTACCCCATTGTGATTTGCTTCTATTTTCTTCGGCCATCTTAAAACCCAAAAAAATATCTGTAAACCATTCTTTTATTTTTTTAAATAGATTTTTCATTTTGATCTGCTTTAGTTTTTTGGTCAGCTTTATCTATAATATAAACCCATAGAATAGAAATTGGCAATGAGACCAAAAAAGAAATTCCAAATGCGATTACATGTTCCATTATGCAATAGTGTCTTTGTCATCGTCCTCGTCAAATGTGATATCGAGTTCGTCGAAGTTAGAAATATAATTTAGAAAGGTATAAGATGATACTAATAGCAATATAGCTTCGGCCACTAAAACTACAAATATATCTATATCTAATGCAAATCTACTTGCCATAGCCAAAGCAAAAAATCCACCGACTACACCTAAAAATAAAAATGTGTAAAGTATAGCCATTACAAAATACGGAATCTTTTTTCTATTACTCATCTTCTACTTTTTTGGCAGTGAATTTACTTTTAATCAATTTATTGAAAGCCGAACCGTGACTCTCTGACAAAACAAACTCGGTATATGTTTGCGAATCTACTTCCCTGTATTCATACGTCGCGCCGCTTTTGAAAGTCATTAGTAAAACCTGACGATCCAAAAAATAGATGCTTGAGTCTAATGTAGAAGATTCATAGTGATTGATCTTCATATTCCCCATAATTTCGTCATGGCGAACTTCTTGTGCTTTAATCATTTCTAATTTGTTTAAGTATACTATTCTTATACTACTGTTATATTATTTGTTTATTCTCGGGGGAAAATCTATGCTGGGAAAATTTGCACACTAATTTAAGGTCTCTAAGTTTTTAGGAAAATTACCACCCATGGCTTTTTATACCCATATATTATATTAGTATCATAGGGCCCAAAGGCCCCTAAAAGTCTGTAATAACCGATCGACGGTCCTTTTAAATACCGGTGATTGTGAGGTCGCTCGAAGTGGGCCGAAGTGTGGCCGCAAAGCTATTTTAAAATGTGCGCGAGTAGTTTCGATTCGGGCCGAAATTTTAAACCCCTTAAATTGAACCTTACCTTTGGGTAAACCCTAAACTTATACGCTTACTGACCCAGAAAGTTTCAAAAATGTCAAAAACTTTTTTAGAATGATGGCTTATTAAACTTCGGTATCTTAGGTACTGGTGGAGGTGTACTAACTGGCTTATTATAACTCGGTATCTTTGGAGTAGCTGCAGGGCTTGGACTAGCTGGATTCGGGCGCGCGCTCTGCGCTTCAGGTCTCTGAGGCGTATTACTGACATTATTGGGCTTATAGTTTCCAGGGGTACTGTTTTCCTTAGGGCCTGAGGTGTCTGTCGATCCCTGCGAGGTTGAGCCTTTGACTTGATTAGTCATATAGTCGGCCGCTTTTTGTTTTAAGTAGCCACTAAAGGATCCCAGGATTCCAGAGTCACTTAGTCCCTCTTTAGCTTGCTCCGGTGGCATTTCAGCGTTGGTCTTATTTAAGTCCATGCCTTGGCCGCTTTGCTTGTTAATCTTTGGATCTGAAGCGTCAGTGTTAATCTTAGGTACTTGTGCGCCTTTTAATTGATCCGAGGTTTGTTGTGAGGTGTTCGGTGTTTGTATGTCCTTGGTTTTAGTATCCTGGTTGATTTTAGGATTGCTTAACTCGGTGTTTTGTTTACCGACGTTGGCGTTAAAGCCCGTTTGCTGTGATGCGAGTTCACTGTTAGCACTTTTAGTATCTGTTGCGTTGGTCATCGGGCCCATGTTTTGGTTCGCGGCTTGAGTCAACGTGATTTGTGGGGACGATATTAAAGGGTTTACTGCCATGGGGTATTTATCTGGATTATAAGGTTTATGCGCGAACCGGGGGAGACACACTCCCCCGGGCCCCCAATTTTTTTGGTCCCGGCTACTTCGATGTTTTTGATTTTTTTCTGGGTAGTCGATCTGGGTCCTTTCAGTACTCGAAGGCCTAAAACGCGTCCTGGTGGAACTGTGATATTTAGTGCGCTTTGGCGAAAGTCGAAAACAACGATTACTTATTATTAGTTTACTTTTGTCATGACCGCATGCGACCTCACCACCCCACGGGTGTAAATTCGCGAAATTCGCAATTTAGAAAAACTGCGCACCTGTGCCATGGGTCCCCGAAGCGCTTTTCATCCCCAGGCGCTCTTTTCGCTTTTTAGTACTCAGAGCGCATAGCGCATCGCATCACTCACTCAGAGCCAATGGTGCCATATGTTACATGTGATGCCTTGTTTACTATTGCGCCTTTACTGTAAACAGCGCCAAAAGCTTAGGGGCCTTAGCTCTGGCGCAGCTGGTACTCTTAGAGCGCAGGTCGCACAGGTCTTAACAGGTCTTCAGCTTCAGAGCCATAGTGCGCCGGTAGTACCAGTAGCGCCAGAGCTAAATTCGCTTTTTTGCCCAACAGCTCCCAGGAGCTAAATAGCGCCAAAAGTAAGCCCCAGAAGCTCCTGGGAGCGCTCCTGGCGAAGCCCTGGAGAAGCCTCCCAAAGCTAACCCCGGGAAGCTTCTGGGGAGCTGTTCTGGACTAAGCTCCCAGGGAGCCTTTTAAAACTTTTTTGAAAAAAAAGGCTTAAATATTTTTTTATTTGACAAATTAGTTGTATATTTACCTTATAAAATTAAACTATATGCTTACAAAACAAATGCGTGAATTAGAAAGACAACATGAAGTAGTAACCTATAAAACCTCTCCTGAGGACTCTACCCCTACTATTGAGTCCCAGGTGGAAGCGTTTGTAGCTAAGGTTAACTCTGAATTAAAAGGTATGTATAGCGAGCGTCATGAAGGTGTAACTGCTCCTACTATTGAAATTCAGTGGTGTACTAAATTGGCTAGGTTAGTTACTGGCAACTCAGTTTGGGGCTTTATTGCTCTTAGACCTGGTGCTATAGGTGGTGTTAGCTATACCACTGGTGATTTAATGAAAGCTGCCTCTTGGCGCGGGCCGGCTAAACACAGCCGAGGTAATATCCTTGATAATACCGCTGCCTATGGTATGTACGGACCTACTTACTTGAAGAAGTAATTAGGTTCTAGGCGTTGAGCTGCTGGTGAGCTCCTGGTGACTTAGACCAGGAGCCTCGGGGTTCGATTCCTTCGGGGATCGCAGAGGGTAGACTCCGCCCTGCTTTTTTTAAAAAAAGGGGGTTGGTGCCAACTTAAGTAGTGAAAGCGTGCCAAAGTAAGTAGTGGCAAAATGTAAAATAAAAAGCTCGCAATATGTAAAATAAATTTTTTTATGTCACCGGAAAGCAGTATATTTACCCTGTAATAAAAATCAATGTATATGCTTAGAATGATTAAGAATTTTTATGGCTATGTTAGATGCCGAGTTTGTGGTCGTGATTGTGGATCAGTTGGCGCCGGTACAGTAATTAGAGGTATGTGTGAACGTTGCTATGAGAATGGTGGTGATGACGAGTAATTATTTGAAAATAATTGCTTAAATATTTTACCATGTCATCGGAATTGTGTATATTTACTGTATAATTAACAAACAAGCTATTATGATCGCATTATCAGTCCAAGACAAATTTGATGGTACTAACAAGGTTAGTGAATTACGTGCCGCTATCGGTAAAGAGTTTAGTGATAACTTCTCATCTACTTGCCGTTCTATTCTATTAAGTGTTAGTCCAGATGGTAATACATGTGTGACCAAAGAGGTTGCTGCTTGGGGTCGAGTGCCTAAAAAAGGTACCCGTAAAGCTCCATCATGGATGACTTGGAACGCAATTTATTTTTAAAATAATTGCTTAAATATTTTTTTATCTCATCGGAATCGTGTATATTTACCCTATAATCAAACAAACATCCACATTATGAAAGGTCAATTTTTTAACACCAACAACATCCATTCAGTAGATTTCATTCAAGGTCGTCAAGGTCAGTATAGAGCCATTGTAAAAGTTAAAGCCGGTTTTATGACCGTAGTAGATGACTTAGGTATCCAAGCTAATTGGGGTCGTCAACAATGGAACTCGCCTATGGACGTATTTAAAAACTTTAAAAAAGGTGCTTTGCAGACTATTGAATTTAAAGCTGAAGGATCTAATAGCTGGTTAACTGTCTTCGCCCGCACTGGTAATAAAGTTAAATTGATGGACGTTGAAATGTTCATGACTATGAAAGTTGGAGATATTAACCAAGATTGGTATAATACCAACCTGTATAGTCAAACCAACTATGCTTTGGCTGGAGCTAAGTCTTGGGCTGATTTGGCTTTCGCACTGAATCAGACTGAGGTCGTAGCTGCCTAATTTTGAAACAATTACCCTTTATTGGGTATAATTATAAATCAAAACAGAACACATGAGCAATTATTCATCTCGTGGTAGCTATCGCAAATTGAGCTACACCCAAAAACTAGCCATCGTTAACAACCGTAAGCGCCGTGGCGACGTAAACACAGTTTCTATGGAAACTAACTTTTCGCCAGCTTACACCAGTGAAGTGCTTTCAGGAAAGTACATTAACGAGCGCATTGTAAATGCAGCTTACGACAGGGCTAGAGGTCGCGTAGAGAACACTTCTCTGATTTAATCCGACCTTTGAAAATCACCAAGGCCACATAGTCTTATGTGGCCTTTTTTTAGAAAAAAAGTGAAAAAAGTCTTTCTACTGTCAACTTTTTTTCGTATATTTACTATGTAATTGAAAGAGAGCCTCTTTGTTACGGGTTCGAAGTCGGAACGCTTCGCAGAGGGTAGACTCCGCCCTGCTTTTTTTAAAAAAAGGGCCCTAAAAATATTTGAAAAAAATGCTCAAATATTTTTTTTTGTCATCGGAATCGTGTATATTTACTATGTAATTAAAAGATAACAACATGACATCCACTACTCTTACTCCCCGCGAATCAATGATCCAAGTTTATTCTGACTTCCACAAGGAGGCTTATGGTTTCCGTCCTCGCGGTATTAACTACGATGCTATGTCCTTAGAGGACCTAGAGGCTGATTTTGCTCGTTTTGCTGAGGTGTGTGAAGAGAATAATAAAGCTGAGGCTATAGCTGAAGCCAAAGCTGTGGAGGAGTTCAATGCCTCTATTTCAGCTATTATCTCTATGGGTGCTGGTAATAAAGCCACTGCTCTTCGTTGGATTGCTGAGGCTGGTGTTGCTGACTCTGGTTGGGATATGAGTTATTACCTTTGGAAATTAGGTATCTCTGAGTATACCGCTGCTGGTAAGCCTATCCATGATATGTTATTGCCTTATTGGAGAAAGGCTTTGCAGAAACAACCTGCATAAATGTTCGTAACTTTTGCGAAATAATTATCTAAATATTTTTTTATTTCACCGGAATTTAGTATATTTACTATATAATTAAAAACAAACAGACAATGAAAATTACATCCTTCGACCGCACCACAGTTAAAAATCTTCGTAACGACATCGATTCAGCTTTGGCTGCCTTGTCTAAAAAATATGGTATTGAGATTACCGCAGGTAATGCCTCTTTCACTTCATCTAACGTGACTTATAAAGTTCAAGCTGCTGTTAAGTCTTCTACCGGTATGACCATGACTAAAGAAGCTTCTGACTTTAATTTGTATGCCAAGTACTCATTGCCAGGTTTTAACCTTGGTCAAGCTATTGATCTTCAAGGTAAAGAATATGTGATCTCTGGTTGGAAAGCACGAGCTCAAAAAAATCCGGTTATTGTATCTCGTGGAGGTAAGACCTACCGAGTGTCTACTGAAATGATTAAGGCTTATAATAAATAATTGAAACAATCCACCTTTTAACAGTATAAATTAAAACACGATACTATGTCAAATATCATCACACTTTCGGCCCCTCTTGTAGCTCAGAAAAAACAAGAAACTTTGAACGCTCAGGCTTTGCGTAAGACAGTTGCTTTCCGCGATATCAATATCGTTGACGACAAAAGCATCGAATATAAAGGCACTCGTATGGGTGTATCTTCTGAATTTTTCAAGCAGTTGCTTAAAATGTTGGGTATGAGCCAAACATTTGCCGGTAAGTTTGAGACTCTTTTTAATACAGAGACCAAAACTGCTTTCATTAACCGTATCAAAGACGCTATGGCCACTAACGTTGGTAACATGAGCGAGGTTACTTTGATCGTGAACCCTAATACTAAATCTGTTGTAGGTATTACTAAGCTTGCAACTGATATGATTTCAAACGATCGTTTCTTGGGTGTAGTTGATCGCATTGTAGACCAAAATGGTCTTGAAATTTCTAACTGGTCTGTTAACCCAACTACAGGTCTTGTGAATATTAACACTTTTAACCCTAAAGCTGAATTTGCTGTACAAGGTTTGAATGATGAGGTATTTAAAGGTGGTGTAACTTTCCAGAATTCACCTAATGGTGGTTTCCAAGTTCTACCTTATGTTAACCGTCTATGGTGTACTAATGGTATGACTACTTCTTTGGCTCAAGAAGCTTATACACTTAATTCGCTTGACTCTACTACAATGGAGAAGTTCTTTGAGCAATTGAATGAATTGCGTAAGCGTAACTTTGCTCCACTTGAATTTAGTGACATGGTTAAGCGAGCTAATTCTACTTCTGCCTCTTTGGCCGAAATGAACCAAGCATACAACCAAATCGCGAATTTTGCTGGTGAGCGCGCTGAGAACTGGATCCCTATGAAAGAGAATTTCAACGCATACGCAAAAGCTGGTTTTGACAATATGAGCCATGCTGAAATGAAAGGCGCTAAATCTAACCAATCAGTTTGGTCTGTGATTAATGGTCTTACACACTTCGCAACCCATGCAAATCAGATTTTGGATACAAATCTACAGGAGTCAGATGCTACTCGAATGATGGTTAACGCAGGTAACATCTTCGGTAAAGGTAACTATGACCACGCCAACCAAATGCCAGATATTTTTGGTAAGAATGCTCTTACAGAGCACACTCAAGTTGGTGCTATCCTTTCATAATCTCTTGCATGCCAACATAAAAACTGAGTTCAGGCCGCTTCGAAGTTAAGGCTCAGTTAAAGGTCAGCTCCCCAAGCTGACCTTTTTTTATAAAAAGCGCTCCCGGGAGCTAAAAAAGCTAAAAAATGCGCTTTTTTGTGAAAAAATATGCTTAAATATTTTTTTATCTCATCGGAAACGTGTATATTTACTATGTAATTAAAAACAAACAGACAATGAAAGTTCAATTAAACATCCTTCCTTTTTTCTCGGCTATCGCCTCAGGTTTTGTAGCTGTTAACATTCTTAATGGTAATGCTCTTAATTACGTGCATTTCGCAGGTGTAGAAAATGAGATCGGTTGTGCTGTTATAGCCTTGACAATGGCTGGTTTGTCATTGTTCGCATCTTTTGAAAAAATAAAGGCTAAATAATTTTTTTATATCGCCAGAATTTAGTATATTTACTCTATAATCATTAAACATCCACAATGACTAAACAATCTTACACCGTTCACGCCCTCGAGGCCGTTCCAAATCACAAGCCTAATTTCAACCTTAAAAACGTTAAGGACCCAGCTGACCAAGTCTTGATTACTGAAGACAATGCTAAATACGAGTATGTAGCTCAGAACCAGGGTCGTATTATCAATATAAATGGCGTTGCAGCTAATGGAGTGCTTAAAATGACCTCATCTGCTGACTATTATGACGCTTATGGTCTAAAGACCAAAGCCATCAAGGCTGAATCTAGCGCCAAGAAGGCACCAGTAGTAGTTAACTTGACTAAATTGGATGATTTGAATATTAACCCAGATCTTTTCCAACCTATGTTGACTAATACAGTCTTTGATAAATTTGTCTCTCAAGATGGTGGTTTCTTACCAGGTGCAAATATCATGGCTGCCGGTGCGCCAGGTGTTGGTAAAACTACAGTTCTTTTGGAACTATTAAGTTCACTTCACTCCGCCGGAAAAAGAGCACTTTTCATTTCCGCAGAGATGAACCAAATAGACATGGCACGTTACCTAAAACGTTTCCCAAATTGGGGTCAGATGCCAATTCTTTTCTTAGCTGACTATACAGACTCAGATCCTAAGGAAGTGATTGAGCAAACCTTAAAACAAGGTTGGGATATAGTACTTACTGACTCTTACACCGAGGTAAATGATACAGTAAAAGAGGAGTCAGATATGTCTCGCGGTAAAACTGAAAAATGGTTCTTAGATCTAATGAGCGCCCATAACAAAGGCCAAAATGATAAAAGCATCTACACAACTTTTATCACTATCCTACAAATGAGTAAGGGTGGTACTTTCGTGGGTTCTAACAAATTAAAACACATGACCACCTCTATGATGAATATCGCCTTTGAAGGTACAGAGTCTAATGGTCGCCGATATATGGAATTCACCAAAAACCGTTTAGGCCAAGTAGGTAAGAAACTTTACTTTGACCTTTCTAACGGTGTCTCTTTTGATGAAGCTCGCTACGCACGTGATTTATTTAATGACGCCTTGGTAGCTGAAGAGAAAAAGCGTTTAGCCGAGGAAGATTCAGCCTTTGACTCTCTATTTGGCTTTGACAAAATTGAAGATCCAGTTGCAGAGTTCAGGACAGATCTAACCGAGGCTGACGCACCAACTTTTGAAGATGTAATGGAATAGTATATTTGTTTGTTTGAAATCTCTATTCGCCCGGCGGGTGGATAGAACCTGAGACCTCGGAGTGGATGCCGAGGTTTTCTGGTGTCCGGCGGGGTGGTGCAAAACTAAAGGGGCCAGAGCGCTGCGTGGGGTGTGTGATTGCGTTCGGCGACACCTAACGTGGTCCAGAATTTATAGGGATCCTTTGAACAAATACCGTATATATCTTATTCGGCCCAGAGGTTAACAGACCATTTGAGCCCTGGTGTGTGCTGGAGTCTATTTTTTAGGGTTTATTAATATCTGATGTTTAGAGTACTAGGTTAAACCTCTGACTTTGAGACTTTCAGCCCTTGAAGACCTAAAAAGGATGGGAATACGCCTACTAGGATTGGTGGTTTGTATTAGGTATCTAGTCTGTTATATTAGATCTAGATCTCTTATCTTGGTTTACTTATACCGTTATAGGTTTAGGTGTATCTAGTCTAGGTGGTCTCTCTGTTTTCTTTGACTTATAAAGAGATTTTGATTTGTTTCTGTTAGGCGGGCGAGCTGAAAAAAGGTCAGCTTTTTAGGGCTGACCTTGAACTTGAATGTTATTATGTATACTAAACTTGAAAATTATTGGGTTATATCTTCACCGTAGGCTTGTGTTAAAATAGCCATAAACTCTTCTGCCATTTTCTTAACCTCTTTAGGTGTGATTGATTTAACGGCCTCAGCTTGATCTTGATTATTGATTTTAAACCCGTAATCTCTAGCCCATTTTTTGATTAATTTGTCTTCTGTCGGGTGAAACTGTTTTAAAGTTCTAAGTGCACCGGCATGATCTAACCAAGCTACTTCTATATTGTTTTCATCGTATGGTCTGTCTTTGACTTTTTTAGTGAAAACCAGTTTCATATCTATGTCTCTAAATTGACCTATCTTTAAACTTGGCCAGGTAGCCGGTCTTGAGGTCTCGTTTTTACCAATCTCTAAATCAGTTGCTTTAGCTAGAAATTTGTTTGCCATTTCTACCTCGTCAGTTGAGAATGGTGAGTTAAATTCAAAAATGAATTGTTCGAATAATTGGATATGTTTCATATTATTTTTTATCTATTTTTGCAATAAAAACTAATGGTTTAATTCCCATTGCGGCCGCAGTGCAAAGTCTTGTATTACCAGCCACTAGAGTATATACTCCATTTAAATTTAAAATCATCGGTCTTTTATACTCTCCGCTTTCAAATTTTGCTTTAAGCTTTTCAGGATTAGATTTGTTATATGCGTTTGCAACTTTTATAACCAGATCCCATTCACCTTTTTTAATTTGATTGGATTCAGTATTTTCTAATTTTGCCCAAACATCGTCAGTTAATACCTCTTCCTTGGATTTCTTAAAAGCTTCTACAATATCTTTAACAGGTATTTCAATACCTTTATTTCTACTTAAATCCTGAGAAACTCTCTCTATTTCTTCTATCTCGCCCTTTAGATCGAGATATTTGTTATCTGTTGACAGTGAAATATCCTTATTTAAGAATTGCTCAAATAATTTGATATATTTCATGATTACAGATCAATAGCAGTTTTAGCTAATTTCTTTAGATCTGAATATTTGATACCATATTGTTGTAATTTATCAGTATCTGCATATTCGTCAAAGAAACTCATTAAACCTTCAACATCACCACTACCAATAAGAACATAATACTCATCTTGTAATTCTTCATCATCTGGCATCCAATCTTCCATATCACCTAGCGCCATTTTAAATTTATTTTCATTGATAAACTGCTCAAATAATCTTACATGCTTTAAAGATTTTACAGACTCAGTAATGTCACCATCTTCAAACCCTGCGATGGCATTTTCTGTTTCAAGAGCAGAGCCAGAATAACATCTAGCATAACCCTTTTTCATATCTAAGATAGCTCCCCATTTATTTTCAGTTTTTTGTAAGAATGCTTCAACATTTTGTTTAGCAATACTATCAACAAAAAAAGTACCTTCTTCGCCATAAACTAAAAGATACTCATTTGAACTTAAATCAATTTGATTTTCTTCAAATTCAATACCCTCTTCTTCAAACTCTTTAACTTTTGCATCAGCTTTTGATCTATTTGCGTATGCATGTGTATCCATGTAATCTGGATCGATCTCTGTAACTACGAAAATTTTCATATTATTTCTTATTTTTTAATAATTTTTCTATACATTGTGCGTGTACACTATATATTGAGATTTCTTGTTGAGATAATACAATATTATTTTTGATTTTGTCAGCTATTTGCTGTGCACGAAAATCTGAGATCTCACCAGTATCAACAAATTTAGCCCACTCTTCTTTTGGTAATAATTTCATTAAATATGTATCACATTAAAAAGGGATCGCTAGGATCCCTTTATTTAGTCTTCGAAAACTTCAATCATTTTCTGCCTTTCTGTCAAATTTGACCATTTGCCTACATATTGCGTGGCCTTCACAATATGATTATCAATCCAATGATAATTGCCTCCTCTTGGTTTACCCATTAAAAGTCCATGATACACAAAACCGTGCTTTTCTAACCAAGCTTCTGTGATTTTTCTATGTTCTTCAGTTCTAGAAGTAAAAAATGTAATGATATGACCTTCTGCGGCCCATTGATTTAGAATTTCTTTGGCTTCTGGATAAGGTAGCACAACAGACATTCTTTCTGGCTCTTCATTTGGCACATCATCAGTAATAGTACCGTCAATATCAATTAAATAATTTTTAACTCCAGTCGGTAATGCAGGTGACACCAATTGGCCATCGTCTCCAAATTGAGATTGTAAATTTATAGATTTCATTCTTATATAGTGATTAAATTAATGTTTAGCTAAATGTGTCTTAATTTTGACATCTAATTCTTTTGCAAGTTGTTGAATTATTTGGATATTTCTGGTGTCATCATCAAAAAATGAAATATCTGTATAACCTTGTTCAATAAACCATTTCATGGCCTCTTGTTTTTTACTTGCAATATCTCCTTTTAATTTTCTTTTTGGATCATTTACACACCAAATTAATTCGGGGTGAATATGAAATCCAACATGATCTTTCATCCAATCATAAATCATTTTCTCATCATCTCTGGCTGTAATAATACCAATTGCATTTCCAGCTTTATAGTTTTTTGCCAAAATGTCTAAGTATTTTTTAATCATTTTGCCAGCTTTCATAACTTCTAATGATTTAAAATCGTCAAAATTTAAAATATGTCCTCTCTTTTTTTCATAAGAATTAAATTCTTCTGGTGTTAATTCATGACATTCTCCAGTTTTTGAATCACATACACGAATTTTTGCGTCAGTAATTACTAACGTATCGTCTAGATCAAAAATTAAGATTTTTTCGTATGAAAAAGCCATGAGTTTACATATTTTTAACTATATATTATATTAAGCAACTATAAAATGTTTCAGATTATTGCATACTTTTAATCTGGGCTGCATTTAATATAATTCTATTAGCTATTACAAATAAAAATCACACCTTTCTGGTGTGATTCTGGTTAAATTTGGTGATGTTTGTTAAAATTCAGTGATGATTGTGCCAATTGTCATATTCATCATCCCAATCAGTCTCTTTTTCTTTAATGACTTCTATTTTATCTCGATCATTTTTAGTAAGTTTACGTCGTAACAAGAAATACAAGCCAAAGAATAACGCCGATAGGCAATAAAAAATTATATCCGTAACCCAAAAAGATCCCGTCCACCTCATTACAAGGGCGAATAACGCGTCGAATCCAAGTGGATTGAAGAAAGTTGCTAGGATTAAGCATATCGTAGCCATATTTTTGTGCAGGGTCACTCTCCAAGTTGTCATTTCGTATACTGTCAGGTTCCATTTTATGGTTTATTTTTAAAACTTAGGTAGTCCACCAAGCTTTGTAGCTCTTTTACGCCATGCGTAAAGTATTTTTTCTCGTTCCTCCTCATTAATCTCACAACTATCTAAGTGTATGTTTATAATTTCTAAAAAAGATTGTTTTTTCTTTTGAGCTTTTAATTTTAAACCATATAAATTAGCATCTATTTCTTTAGGTAATAACAGATATTTATACGCAGGCAAAAGTCCTTTGTTTATTTTCTCTCTTTCTTTAGAATCATCTTTAAAATGTTTATCAACTTTTTGATTATATCCTGCTTGTAAAAGATGTTCTATTTCATGTCTAACAACATCAACTAAATCAAAATATATTGTCGACCACATTTTAGGTAGATCTTGTTTATTTATCCTAAAATCAACGAATATTTTTCCATTTAAAATTTCGTCTCCGGCATCAGAAAATCCATCTGATTTATATTTCTTACTATTAAAATTAATTCTTGCAGTTAATTCAAAATCTAATATATCAAATGATATATCACTTTCGTGAGATGATGTTTTACGATTCTTTAAAAATGAAGAGGTCCATTGTCGCATTATTCGCTTTACGCAAATACCAACAATGGACCTGTATTTAATATTAGAGTTCAATTACTCTAATCTATTTCTTTTTTAATTCTTCAATTTCAGCTTTTAATTCTTTAATAGCTTGTAATAAATAAACACTAAATCTTGCATAGTCAACACTTAAATACTCTGTTGAATCTCCGTCCATTTCCATACCGATGTTAATTGACGAGTGTATTAATTCTGGTAAAACTTTTTCAATTTCTTGAGCGATAAAACCAACGTCATGACCTCTACCGATTTGTTCAATCCAATCAAATTCAACTGGAGTGATTTGCATTAATTTATCAAGTGCTGAATCAACTAAAGGATTAATATTTTCTTTTAATCTTTCATCTGAGAATGTAGAAGAATAGCCAATAATATTGCCTTTTGCGTGGAAATCTCCAGTTACATCCCACATAAATTGAGCACCAACATATCTTTTAACAGAGATTGGTGTTTGACCATTTACAGGTGAACCTAATTGAACCGTACCACCTGTCACATAACCACCTTCATTCCATCCACTAGCGCCAGAAGCTCCCTGTGCACCTTGCGTACCTGTACCTGTTGCACCTTGCGCTCCTTGAGAACCATTGTTACCGTTATTACCTGCAGCACCTTGAGCTCCTTGAGAACCATTGTTACCGTTATTACCTGCAGCGCCTTGCGCACCTTGTGCTCCATTATTACCATTATTACCTGCAGCGCCTTGCGCACCTGTAGCGCCTTGTGCTCCAGTTGCACCATTATTACCATTATTACCAGCTGCACCTTGCGCACCTGTAGCACCTTGTGCTCCAGTTGCACCATTATTACCAGCGGCACCTTGTGCTCCTGTTGCGCCTTGTGCCCCGTTATTACCATTATTACCAGCAGCACCTTGAGCTCCTTGAGAACCTTTTGCACCCTGCGCTCCATTTATACCAGATAATCCAGAAGTACCTGAAGTACCATTATTACCTGCAGCGCCTTGAGCACCTGTCGCACCCTGTGCTCCATTATTACCATTATTACCAGCAGCACCTTGTGCTCCCGTTGCACCTTGTGCTCCAGTTGCACCGTTATTACCTGCTGCACCTTGTGCACCCGTTGCACCTTGTGCTCCCTTATTACCTGCAGCACCTTGAGCACCTGTCGCGCCTTGTGCTCCAGTTGCACCATTATTACCTGCAGCACCTTGAGCACCTGTCGCGCC